>Ga0209727_1002729_pt1 | contig 12052 bp, 16 predicted proteins | sample RifGroC1_FD_183995 | JGI IMG/M metagenome (GOLD analysis project Ga0209727, IMG submission 183995) | Groundwater microbial communities from Rifle, Colorado, USA - Groundwater C1 (SPAdes) (version 2) | ecosystem: Environmental > Aquatic > Deep subsurface > Groundwater | place: Rifle, Colorado...
AAAAATTAGGTTTTAATAGAATGCTTTTCTATCCTTTAATTTTTTAAAATTATCCCGATATTTGTCCGCAGGAAATGGGGATAATTTCAGAAATGAAGGCCTTAAGAAATCAGGAAAAATCGATTTTTTGAATATTTTTTAACCAATTTTATTGGCTAAAAATGACAAAAGTGCTTAAAAAGCAGCCGACTTGTTTCTGTGTCAGCTTTTTGGTGTTTTTTAGGATTATGTAAAATTCACAAGTTATTGATTTAATTAAAATAATTAAGAATGGTTTCGCATAACGCCCATTATGTTAAATGGACATAAATCAATTCTAAAATTATCTATGATAATTCTATACTTTTACTTCGATACTGCGGTTAGGGTGGATAGAAAAGAGTCTAACTGCTATCATTGCCCCCGAAATCCTCCAAAATAGATATCTTTCTTAATATGACACTTACGCCACCATAAGTTTATTTACCTCTTAATTCAGTAAATAACTCATCACTGTCTAGTGATGTGGTGTAGTAGCTTGTGTGTCATATATCACATCACTAGCCTTTCCTAAAATTTAAAAAAATAGGCTATTTTCATGTTATCCACTATTCGAGAACAATGGTTCTCCAATATTCGCGGGGATGTTCTTGCGGGTATTGTTGTTGCTTTGGCTCTAATTCCTGAAGCAATTGCCTTCTCCATCATTGCAGGTGTCGACCCTAAAGTCGGGCTATATGCTTCATTCTGTATTGCAGTCGTGATTGCTTTCGTAGGTGGTCGCCCTGGTATGATTTCTGCTGCAACTGGTGCAATGGCTTTATTAATGGTCACACTGGTTAAAGAGCATGGTCTGCAATACTTATTAGCAGCCACAATTTTGACAGGATTTATTCAAATCCTAGCAGGTTATCTAAAATTAGGTGCTCTGATGCGGTTTGTATCAAAGTCAGTCGTGATTGGCTTTGTGAATGCCTTAGCTATTCTAATTTTTATGGCTCAATTGCCTGAACTCACCAATGTGACATGGCATGTCTATGCGATGACAGTTGGAGGTTTAGCTATTATTTATCTATTCCCTTATATCCCAGTGATAGGGAAGCTTTTACCCTCTCCTCTCATTTGTATTGTCCTCCTTACGCTCTTTGCCTTGTTCATTGGTTTAGATGTAAGAACCGTAGGCGATATGGGGCAATTACCAGATACGCTACCAATTTTCTTACTTCCTGATATTCCTTTAAATCTTGAAACTTTAGCTATTATTTTGCCTTATTCACTGGGATTAGCAGCCGTCGGTTTGCTTGAATCTATGATGACCGCAACAATTGTCGACGATTTAACAGATACCACCAGTGATAAAAACCGAGAATGTAAAGGGCAAGGTGTTGCCAATGTCGCTTCAGGCTTCTTAGGCGGAATGGCAGGCTGTGCCATGATTGGTCAATCCATTATTAATGTGAAATCTGGTGGACGTACCCGTTTATCATCATTTAGTGCAGGGGTCTTTCTGTTAATTATGGTGGTGTTTATCAGTGACTGGCTTAAAGCCATTCCAATGGCTGCACTGGTTGCTGTCATGATCATGGTAGCAATTGGAACATTTAACTGGGATTCACTACGCAATATCCGCCAATATCCCTTATCTAGCAATATTGTGATGATCGTTACAGTCATCGTGGTCGTTGCGACACATAATTTGGCTTATGGCGTATTAGTTGGTGTACTTCTTTCTGCATTATTTTTTGCCAACAAAATTGAACGCTACATGGCAATTCAGTCCGAATTTAATGAACCTGAAAATACCCGTATTTATACGGTAACAGGTCAAGTGTTCTTCAGCTCAGCAGATAAATTTACTTCTGCATTTGATTTCAAAGAAGCACTTTCAAAAGTTGTGATTGATGTTAGTCAGGCTCACTTCTGGGATGTGTCTGCGGTCGCTGCCGTAGATAAAGTGGTCATTAAGTTTAGACGTGAAGGAACAGAAGTCGAACTTATTGGAATGAATGAAGCTAGTAAAACATTAGTCGATAAGTTTGGTATCCACGACAAACCAGATGCTTTAGATCGCTTAAATAGCCACTAAGAGGGATTAGTTATGTCAAAAATTATTGCATGTATTGATGGATCATTAGTAACAAATACTGTGTGTGATTATGCAGCTTGGTTTAGCGATAAACTTAGTTCACCTATTAAACTATTGCATGTCATTGATAAGCCAAAAGCGAAAGCCCCACAAGATTTAAGTGGTGCAATTGGTCTAGGAAGTCGAGAAACCTTGCTAAACGAGTTAGTTGAACTCGAAGAACGTAAGGGAAAAATTGAGCTAGAGCATGGTCAGATTCTTCTTCGGGAAGCAAAGAATTATCTATTGGAGAAGTTTTCTATTGATGCTCAAAGTTTTCAACGCCATGGCAGTCTTTTAGAAACAATTATGGGAATGGAAGAAGACATTCGAGTTCTTGTTATGGGTAAGCATGGGACTGAAACTGAGCATGATTCCAGTAAAGTTGGAACCCATATTGAAAATGTTGTTCGTGCCCTTCATAAACCCGTATTAATAACATCTGCACTTTTTAGTCCACCTAAGTCTTTTTTAATTGCTTTTGATGGAAGTCAGACTGCACGCATTTGTGTAGAAAAAATTGCCAATAGCCCTTTATTAAAAAACCTGACAGCTCATGTGGTATATGTTGGTAAGCCAAATAGTGATATGACATCTCAAGTTACTTGGGCAAAAGAGCTGCTTGCAAATAATGGTTTTAATGTAATTGATATCGTACTTGAAGGTGATGTCGAGAAATCAATATTAGATTACCAAGAGAAAAACGCTATTGATATGATGGTGGTTGGTGCATATGGTCACTCAAAAATACGCCAGTTTTTTATTGGTAGTACGACGACCAAATTGTTATCAAGCTCTACAAAACCAGTATTATTACTAAGATAATTCTTACAAGATAAAGGGATAGTTTTTAACTATCCCTTTTTTAGAATTTCTAAAATTAACATAATACACCTTATGCGAAATACTTGAACTTTTCCTTTTCGCATCAATATCTTAAAGTAAGCCGTTCTAGGGTTCAGCGCACTGGAACGGCTTTTTCGTGACTATTCACGTTCAACGTATGTTTTTTAATCAATGTTCCACAATTTTGATTAGCTACAGTCAACAATGCTCTCACCCATTCGGTAAGAAAAAGCGACTGAGAAAGCCTCTTTTCGGCTGCTCTGGTTCTACGTGCTCTGGCACTGGAATACGCTTATTTTCTGTTTCGACTGGAGTAGTCAATCCGTCATCTTTCGGTTCGAGTTCTGACCGAGTATCTGTTGCTATATCTGGAGCAGATTTCTGATCGGTAAACGTAGTCATATTGGATTGTGGGGGCTTCATTTCAATGAGTGTCAGCAGTGTATCTATACGAGCATTTGCCTTAGCTTCACGATCTTCGGCTTTTTCTAACTGTTTTTTTAGAAAATCAATCTGGTTTTTGAGTTCTACAACGGTTTTATCAGTGTATTCAGATGTATTTTGATTTTGTATTGGAGACGTATCGATACGTTTTACTTGTTTTACTCCAAAAGGTTCTCCATAGACACGTAGAAGTTCTGAAAAATCTATAAAACCATCATGGTCACGGCTTAACACACCGTTTTTTATATCTTTATATAGCGTAGCTCGAGATTTTTTATACAGGGTTGCAGCATCACTAACACTGTATTTTGTAGCTGTATTCATAGTGTATTGCTGTGTATTTTGAAAACGTATTGGAGAATACAATATGTGTATTCTCCAATACACTCAAGCTTTAAAGCCTAAGTTTTTTAGATGAGGCAAAAACTGTTTTTGCTGTATTGGATCTCTTAGCATTTCTTTGATTTTCGCGGCTAGGCTCTCATAGCTTTCATTACCATTTGCTAAGTTTGAAAATTCAGGTAGTCGTGAAAGCTGATTGCCAAACATATTGATTTGAGCATCTGTCATTTGTTGGAATGCTGTTTGGGGTGTTCTAGTTAATTCTTGTTGAGATGGCCTAACTTTCGATTTAATTCTGAATTGAATGTCAGTGATAACTCGTCCTTTTTTGAATTGGTCATAGTCAACGGTAATATCAGTGTGTTTATTAATTTCACTTACTGCTCTGTCTAATACGTTGGATTTAAAGTTAGACATTGTTGAATATTCAGTCGCGTCAAGACCTAACTTTGATCTAAGATCGTTAATACTATATTTCTCAGTTTTTGCTACATTCAACCATTTAATTAATAGCTCATATAGTCTTATGCTATATTTACTTCTAAAATCAGATACTTGCTCTATATGATATTTAGTAAATTGTTCACTTAATCGGCTAATTAAGCTGATAACTTCGTTGCTAAGGTATAAAACAATAAGACCATTAGAATCTACATAGGTCACTTTGTTTACCCAATTTGCTGTAGTAAGAGCCTCTAGGCCCTTATATCTATCTAAATAACTGAACTCCCTTCTTTTTAGTGTTTTTGCTGCCTCTCTGAGCAAGCCATAGGCATTATTACTATCCACTTTAAATTGATGAATGTAGTCGCTTACAAGCACTTCTATTGGTGTATCTGGCGTGAGATTAGAAGACTCTCTAGCTCCAACTATGGCCAAGAGCATAATACGTTGCTCTATGAGTGATAAGTTAAAAGAAGCATCGATAAGAGCATTATCTTTAACAACTAATTTATTGTTATTTGTCATGATATGAAGCTTATTAATTCATTTAACTAGGTTATATGTCATATATTTTAAATAGTCAATAATCTATCTATTTATATACCCCTTAAACCTATCTTTATCACCCCTTAAACCTATCTTTATCACCCCTTAAACCTATCTTTATCACCCCTTAAACCTATCTTTATCACCCCTTAAACTATTGCAAACAAAGGATTTCAGCCTGTCTAAAAGCATTAAAAACTATTAAAAATAATTAAAAGCCTCATCTGGTCAAAATTGCCCTTGGTTTTCGCTACGCTCAAACTCTATTGAATCTCGCTTTCGCTCGATTCGGGGGGCAATTTTTTGGCTCTTTTCGTTGTGAATTTGAGAAAAAGCAAAGGCAAGAGCAAAAGCAACTCGGAATTCGCTTCGCTCATAGAACTTTATGCTCGCTTTGCTCGGTCTAGGCTCAAATTTTTGCATCTAAACCTCACTTTTTTAGGTCGATTAACCTAAAAAAGCGGTTTTTCAGAGGGCCGAGGCGCGAATTTTGGGGATGTCGCTCGTAGACACTCGCTTGGTTAAGCCGTTCTTATCGTTTATAGATGCGGTGTCATTTGCTTCTATTTGCGTTTAGAGGCACTTTTTTGTTTTTTGGGTGCTGATCTCTAGTTCAGTTTGAAATGATCGCACTATGGCGAAAATACAGCGTTTAAACGTGATATTTGTTTATTACTCTGGTGTTTTGTTGAATGGGTTTCTTGGATCTTGTTTGGCTTCTTGTATAAATCGTTCAATTTCTTGGTATTGGCTTGAGTTGGCAATTTCTTGGGTGACTGTCTGTAGATCCTTGTTAGTTTGTTGCATGGTTTTACCGATCAAAGACATACGAAATAAGGTTTTCAGGTTGTCCAAGTCCTGATTGGAGTGGGTTATTTGAAACTTTGCTCGTTCAAAAACACCTAGATAGAGTGAACCGATAAAGTATTTGATCTGGTCTTCTCGTTTTTTCTGTTGTTTCTGGCTTTGTTTTTCCTTTTGTTGTTCTGGATTCAGGGCTTTTTCTATTTTCTGATTCAGGTTTTTCGCTGCGGTCTGGTGGCGTTGCGTTTTGAGGATTTCATCTAGTGCATCGTGCATGGCAAAGTAGGCATCGATGTCATGTTTTTGATGGAGTTTGAGGATGTTTTGTTGCAGTGCATTGCGTTTGGCAGCTTCCGTCTGTTGGATGAGTTGCAGCTGAAGCATGCGTTTGTTGTAGGCATTGCGTTCATAGCGACATTTATGGATGAGTTGTCGGTCTTGCTCACTGAGATCCTGAAGACTCTTTTTGTTTTTGAGCATGTGCAAGCAACGTTCTTCAACTCGGCGTTTGAACGGTAGATTGAGGATATGCGTGCCGAGTTCGTTGATTTCTTTTGCTGTGAGAACTAATGCTTTGCGTCCTGCCATTTGGATCTCATTTTGCCGTGGATTGAGACCATGTTAGCGTCATCTTGTGGGCGTTTAAACTATTTTTTCTGCTATGCATAAAAAATAGTTTATCTCGTTTCCGTGTCTTTTTTTGACAACAACCGCTAAAGCGATTATTGTCAAAAAAAGACACTCCTCCTCGCTCCTGCGGAGAGCCTCCTTTGCAAATTGGATCTCAGGTGAATTCGGCATGTTTTACATGAATATTCGGCACAATGTGAAGAAGGATTCCAGTTCCAAGAATACCTTCCATTATCTGACTCGAACCGCGCATTTTGCCGAGCAAAAGGCCGATGAGGAATTGGAGTTTGTGCGTTCTGGAAATATGCCTGCTTGGGCTGTCGATGCGCCTGCAAGCTTTTGGCATAGTGCGGATCGTTATGAGATTGCTCGAGGTCGAACCAGTTCAACCTTGACTGTGGCTTTACCAAAAGAATTGTCGAAACAGCAACGTAAAGAATTGGTCGAGGCCTTTATTCAGGGATTTGCTGATCAGTATCAGTTCCCTTATACCGCAGCGGTGCATAATCATCCGAGTGAGCTGACAGGTGAGGATCAACCGCATTTGCATCTGATGTATTCTGAACGTAGTCTGTCCGATGGGATTGAACGACCACCAGAACAGTTTTTTAAGCAGTATCGTCCAAAGAATCCCACCAAGGGTGGCGCACAGAAATTAACGGCTGATGCGTTGGGCTTTGGCCGTGATCAGGTCAAAGCCTTTCGAGAAAAAACTGAGCAGCTGATTAATCAGGCTTTGGAAATGCATGCACCGATGAAAACCGTGATTCTGGAGGGTATGGAGATTGTTGTTCCAAATCGAGTGAGTCATTTGTCCAATCAGGAATTTAACCAGAAATATGGAACCCAATTGCAGGATGTCCCACAGATCTACCGATGGAAGTTGAAAAGTGCTGATCCAATTATTCAGCTTGAAGTTGAGGCACAGAAGCACACCATTCAACAGATTCGGCAATTTAACAAGCTCCAGATCTATCAAAAGGAGTACAACCAAGCTTTAGAGCAGCGTAAAAATCAAGATCTAGATCGTGATGATAGCTATACGCCATCATGGTTCTAGGGATATTGTGAGGTTTTAAATAAAGCTTTTGGAGGTCGTATGAAGACTGGAAAACAAATTCTTGAGGGTTTATTTGACGATCAACGTGCAGCTGCACATGATCCCCATCATCCAGTGAATGATCAGCTTCGGGCCAGTCTATTGTGGAAGAAACATTTACTTGAGTTGATTCAGATCCCACGTCATCAACTGAAATCAGATGACAGTTATGTTTTGGTGTCTGATATTCCAGAGTATTTTAAGACAGAGTTTGAGCAATATTTTTTAGGTCAGAACCTATCGCAGCATGTGGATCATCCTGATGAATCACGATTGGATAGCAAACGTTTGGACAGTTTTATTGCCTATCTGAAAGATCATCCAAGTTATAAATCAGAGCAGCGTGGCCAAGCATGAAAAAGAACGTAGATGCAGAGCGAATTCGGGCAGCGTTTAAGGCAACGCAAGGGATTGTGGAGCATTCATTTGAGCAGCATGTAATTGATGCCAGTCAAGCGGATGTAAATGCGATGATTGAACGGATTGCTTCTGGGGAGTCTAGTTTTGAAGAGGAAGATGCTGTGTTAATGATGAAATGGCGAGCTATGAAAGCCTTGCAGAACAAGAGTTCATAGCTACTTTTAGATTTAAATACGATAAAGGTATTTTAGTAATTCTTATGTTGTCTAAAGTCAAAGATACATTTGGCTACATCACCTAAGTAACTGACACATGGTGTTATATCATCCCAATAGCCTTGAATCCAAGAGCCAAATAAAAAGCCTAGAATAATCATTAAAATAGATATGAACCAAACTTTTTCTTTGATCGTTGTATCTTCATTTTTAACCCATGCTACAATTTTTCTGGTTCCTATATTTCCAAAGTAAAATACAAGAAACAGTAAAGCACCAATAAATGAAAAAATACCAATTCCAAATGTGAACATAAGATCCTCTTTTTTAATTAATACGTTTATTTATTAGTTAGAAATAGGTCTTAATTTACTGTTGTAAAAAAAGAATCCTTAAGCTCAAGCATGCCTGCTAATGCTAAAGTAGGTATACAGAATAAAATAAAGCCTAAAGTAATAAAGCCTAATCCATAAGAAATGCCCAAATTGCTAAAGCTAAGTAAAACACCTAAAGTGAAAAATGTTGAAGATGCTATAAACATAAAGCTGAAAACAGTAGATAGAGCAGGTTCAAAATTAAGAATGAAATTCTTAAGCCAATTGGGTATCATAATTTTTCTTTTGAAATTTTTATCGATTATAACAATAAAAAACAAAGGGATAGTATATATACCAGAAAGCCATACCAGTATGTTTATGTAAGTATGATTGGTAGGTAAAAGGCTAGACATCATATTATTAAAGTTAATTAATTCATGACCTTGATTATTAACAACTGCAAATATATCAAGACCTAAAGCAAAACTAAAAGGAATAACTCCTAAAAGGATAGTGGTTATAACGCCTTGTTTTGTAGCTTTTTTAATATATTTTTTAGGTGGCAACATATTGTTTTTCCTTTTTTTAAATAAAAAGGACTGCCAAACTAGTTCAACAGTCCCTAACCACTCATCGCTTACTATCTGGTGTACGTTCTACACGAACCCAGCTTGAGTTTGGTTTTGATGTTGGTGGAGCAATCGTACGATCAGGAATTGTAGAGTAGTTATCTCTTAATCCACCACGAGGCCCTTGCTCTCTATAAATACCACCATCACGTCCAGTATTTTGACCAGGTTTTAACGACATATTTTTCTCCTATGCGTATTGAGTTAATTTCCATGTAACGGCATTACCATTGTGTGGGGGCATTCGATTTCCCTTAGCAATTGGTGCTGTTGTAGATGGAGTGTCTAGAGATTTCCAGACGCCACTTTCAGGACATGTTTGACCTGTTGATGCTGTTGTACCGATTGGCGCTTTAGCCATGTTAAACTCCGATAATATTGTCGATTTCGACAAGTTTGTGTTGTCGTGAATATTTTTAACACTACTTGTCGAAATCGTCAACATTTTTTTTCTTTTACGAGTTATTATGGAAATATAAGAATATAAACAGTAGAATAAAACTATGAATAATCTATCTAATGAAACCTATGTGTTTCCTGAACGCTTAAGAGAGATAAGAGAGTTACGTAAACTTACTCAATCTCAACTGGCTGAAAAATCTAAAATTCCATCTACCTCAATTTCACATTTGGAAGCTGGGTCAAGGAAACCATCTTTTGATAATTTAAGAAAACTAGGAACAGCCTTAGAGGTATCTACAGATTATTTATTAGGAAGAGTTGATAATCTCGAAGATTCTAATGTAGATACTTTATTTAGAGATCTTCAAAATTTAACAGATAGTGATAGAGAAACTATTAGAAGATTTGCAGAATCTTTAAGAAATAAATAAACTATTTATTTTAATATTTTGAATAAAATAATGTCTAATAATGTTAAACAATTTATTGAAAAAGAAGCTATTCAGATTAGGCAAGATTATGATTTTCTAGATCCTGAGATAGATCTTTTTAGATTAGGCGAAGAACTTGGAATTGAGATAAAAACACAATCTCAGACAAGTCATGGCATCTCTGGAGCTCTTATTAGAAGCGGTAATAATTTTATGATTTATTATGCCTCTTCAATTAATAATATTCCTTATCAAAGGTTTAGTATTGGACATGAATTTGGACATTATTTTTTACCAGAACATCCTGAAAATATTTTAAAAAATGATGCACATTTTTCAAGTGCTGGCAGTGGTAGTAAGGATCGATATGAAAGAGAAGCTGACTATTTTTCTACGTGTTTATTAATGCCTAAATCCCTATTTGAACAAGAAATGTATAAATATAATGATGGTATGGAAGCTATCAAATCTTTGGCTAGTATTTTTAATACCTCTTTAACATCTACTGCCATAAGATATATTGAACTCACTGAAGTGCCTGCAATGTTAGTTATTAGTTCGAATGGTCTTGTCGATGCAGTTTTCAGCACCAAAGAATTACGTAAATTTGGTCAATGTCTTTATGCAAAAAATAGTGTTTTTCCTAGTAAAAATATAGTTTCTATTGAGATATTAAGAAGAGAAATTTATCTTAATGATTGGATAGATACTAATCATAGTATTAAAGCTCTTGAAGAAAGTGTTACTTTAGGATCTTATGAGAAGACTCTTACTATTGTCACAACAAATACGATATATGATGAAATAGAAGAAGGTCTTAGTGATGAGATATGGGCTCCTCCTTCTTTCAAGTAATATTTATATACGATAATAATTTTATGGAAAAATGAAGCTTCTACCGATTTGAAATAAGCGGTGATATTGAACAAAGATAATAGTTATTCCTATTCTAAATGATGGTCTCAATAAGAGTATCCTAAAATTATATTTTAGGATACTCGTAGAAAATCTATTTTAAATAAACAAATGAGGAAAGAAAATTTGAATTGAACTTGGTGCTAAACGAGGCTCAATAGGTTGCTTATGCTGTAAAAAAACAAGTCCATATTCTTGCATTTCATTTAGAATATTTCTTAATGTTTTTTCGCTAATTTGAAGTTTTTCCTCTATGTCTTTCCTCATTTTAGGTCCCTCATAAAGTAGGATTTCGTAAATCCTTTTTGACTCTTTTGATAACTTTGGAAGAGTATTACCATCTAAATCAATCATGCCTCCACCAATACAAATATCAAAATACAAACTTATTCTAGTTTTTAACCCTTGAGGATCCAATAAGCCTAGGAAAAATTTCATTTGATCAATTGCTATATCAAAAAAGTATTCTGTAAAAGTAGCTAGGCCTCTATCTGAGAGAATTCCTCTTCCATCATAGTTTCCTTGTCTTCGTTGGTCTGCTATAGCTAGATGAGCGTAATATTTATCAGTGTCTCGGGCAAAACCTCGAGACATTGACCATAAACCATAACTATCTAAGCCAATTGCTTTCATATAACAATCAGTGAATAGACGTGTGACCCGACCATTACCATCTAGGAATGGATGGATCCAAGTTAATCTATGATGCGATGCAGCAGCTTTATAGAACTTATCTAACCCTTCTTGATTACTTAATTTATATATTTTTGAAAATTCAGACATATAGCCATTAAGCTCATCTGGCTGAGGAGGAAAATGATTACCAACCTCAACATCAGTTGTTCGATACTCACCTGCTTCCACATAAAAAGTTTGTTTTGTTATTTCTGATATGACTGTTCTTTCTTCAATTGGAGTATCTTTATAAAAACTTTCGTGTAGAAATTTAATAAACTGCTCTGATGAAATATCTGTAGGAGAATAATTGTAATCTTTTAATAAATTCTGGACGGATATATGTCTCCTGATTTCATTAATCCCCTTTTTATTTTTCCCACTATCAAGTTCTATAAGTTCTTTAGGTTTTGTTGGGTTTCCTTCGATTTTATTACTATAAAAAGAGTTAACTCGTTCCAATAAGATTTTGACCGTGTCTCTTATAGATTCAGGAATCGCTCTGAATGATGCGTTAAGGCTTGTAATTTCTAAAATTTTTTCATCTAAAGCACTAGTTCTTTGAGCACAAGGAGTTAATTTCATAACTAATACACTGAGATAAATTAAAAGCGGAAATTATTATAGTTTAATTTTCCGTAAAAATCATAAATAAATATAAATATAAATCAATTACTTATGTTTTTTATGTGTGTATTTTTTCCGTAATATTTTCCGTAATAAAAAATTAGGTTTTAATAGAATGCTTTTCTATCCTTTAATTTTTTAAAATTATCCCGATATTTGTCCGCAGGAAATGGGGATAATTTCAGAAATGAAGGCCTTAAGAAATCAGGAAAAATCGATTTT
>Ga0209727_1002731_pt1 | contig 12051 bp, 12 predicted proteins | sample RifGroC1_FD_183995 | JGI IMG/M metagenome (GOLD analysis project Ga0209727, IMG submission 183995) | Groundwater microbial communities from Rifle, Colorado, USA - Groundwater C1 (SPAdes) (version 2) | ecosystem: Environmental > Aquatic > Deep subsurface > Groundwater | place: Rifle, Colorado...
AAAAATAGGTTTTTGAAATTTAATTTTGATTTATGCAAAAAATAATCAACTTTGTCGTCGGGAATTTTCCATAAAGTTTGCAAAAATATTTTTGCGACAGAAAAATGTGAATTATTCAAACTTCTCTATATGTTGCGAAGCAACCCGTAGCCGACCCCCTAATTTTTTTTATCAATTTTATCGAACCAGCCCCGTTAAATAAATCTCCAGCCGATTGCGTATAACGTTAGGGATATACGAAGTTTTGCGGAGTGAAACGGAGCAAAATTTGGGTGAGGGGCGAGCCGAGCCCCGAACCGTATATCCCTTGTTATGTGTCCCGAGCGTAACGCAGTGAAGCGAGAGCGCAGCGTGGTGCGACCAACGGGAGCAAGTAAATTTGGAATCCTATTCAATAAAGGCAGTTTTTCGTTATCGTTCATATAAAATTGCAATTGGCATTAGATTATTTTTCTGTTCAATCTCTTTAGAAATGACTTTACCATCTTTCTTATAAACCCTGAAAGCTTTGGCAGATTTTTTTGAAGTTATAACTCTATATTTATTATCAAGAAATTCGATTGCGCAATTCTCATCAATAGAAATGCCAATTCCACCAATTTTTTGGATCATATTGCGAAAACGATTTTTTCTAGGAACGCCCAAAGTTTCACTATCGTAGTGAGGACAGTGAATTCCTTTGATAAAGCCTAAACCACGGACATTGATATACTTCCATTTTTTTGGGTTGTAAAACGACATAGAATCACTGTGTCCAGATTCAAACCAGCATATTGAACCAGCACTAAGTCCGCAAAGCACAATGCCTTTTTGCCATGCTGTTTTGAGTATCTTATCAACACCAAGACGGCGCCAAAGTTTCATCATTTTAAGTGTGTTGCCACCACCAACATATATTATGTCGGAATCAAGTATTTTATTTCTAATTTCCTTTGGCGACGGCGTTTTTTTGAGTAGATAAAGAACTTTAGTTTTACAACCCAATTTCTTACCAAAATATTTTTCAACACCATTGTAATAATCTTCATTGTCCGAACTTGCAGTTGGAATAAATAATAATTTTGGGTGTTTCTTTTGCGTCAATCGAATTATTTCTTTGTCTATTGCCAAAGTTTCGGAGTCTCTGATTTCACCACCGCCAATTGCAACTATTTTTTTAACTGATTTTGCCATAATGTGATTAAGTTATCATTATTTATTAAAGTATCGAAAGAAAAACTGCTTACAATAATTAGAAGGATTCCAAATTTATTACACATAACATCGCGATTAAAATACCCGAACTTGTGAGGGCTCGAAGTGATAAATTTTTTCCTCGAATTTGACCTCTGGAATGTAGCGAAGCGAAATGACGAGCGGAAAATTCAGAGTTGAAAAAATTTTGAACATTCGAGAGTTTTTTCTGAAAGAAAAAATTTGGGTAAATTCTGTTTTCTACGAGGGAAATTTTGCGAAGCAAAAAAGAATTTACATTTTAATCTGCTATTGCTTGACCGAACGAAGTGAGGCACGAGCTGGGCTAAAAAAGCCCCTCGTGAGTTTTAATTTTTCTTTCAGGGGGGAGGAGGTGGAAGCGACGACCATTTAATTTTGAGAGATTGCCTGCCCGTTTTTTGTTTCTTTTTTCTAAAAAGAAAATGGGGGAGTTCCGAAAAGGTTTTAAATTAGGGTTTCTTCATTTTTTGGATATGGATAAAAAACAAAAAGAAAAGTTCAAAGAACTTGTTCAGATGGGAAAGTGGAATTATGTTTTAACATATGGAAGTCGGTATGCCCTCTTTATGTTTCTATTCTTTTGGTTTTTTACTAAATTCATTTTTGAAGAAGAATTTTATGTTGGGTTTAATATGATTATTTGGGGAATTGCAGGTTTAATTATTGGTCTTTGGGGTTGGAGTAATATCAACAAAAAACTCAAGGAAAAATGACTTTAAATCTTGGAATTTTAGGATTGAGTTTTGATATCATTGGAGTTTTTATCATTACTATAACCGAAATTATAAATCCTTTTCATGGTAGGAGAGAAGATGTGAGGTGGTGGGATAAGAAAAGATATTGGTGGAATGGTTGGAGACCTTTTTATAAAAATACTCAAACTTTGAAGTGGGTAACAAAATGGAATCATAAACCTGTTGTTGAGGGTATAATTCCTCCAAAATACAAATTAGAACTTTTTGGACTAGTATTAATTCTTGTTGGATTCGCATTGCAAATATTTTTTTACCTATCCAACTAAATTTTTTTGAATGTTTATTTCGGAACTCCCCCTAAAATAAATAGAAAAATTTGGGAGAGCGATAGCGAACCTTTTATCCTTTGTTATGCAAAGTGCGAAGCATTTTGTTGGTTTTTTCGTTGGTCGGATAAAAGAAGTTTTTCTCTGAAACGAAGTTTCAGCAAAATGTCCGAAGGACTGCGGGCAATCTCTCACCATCTTGGGTGGGAAAAGAAAGAAAAATTAAAATTTGGGCGAAGCCAAGCAACATAAGATTATCAATAGATTATTATTGATAATCTGCTAATACGAGATAAAAACAATAGATTTATATAATTTAACAAATTCTTTTTATTATGAATGGCTTGCTTATAAAATTAAAAAGAGAACTTGAAATACGAAATTTTTCTAGACAAACAGTTAATGCATACATTTATTCAATGAAAAATTTTTTAGAATATTCAAAGAATAGTGGATTAAATGAACAAACTGTCAAAGAATATATTCAAAAAAGTTTAAAAAATAAAAATCCTGCAAGTGTGAGAAGAGATTTATTCGCGATTAAATTCTTCTTTGAAAAAATATTAAAACAAAAAATTTATCTCCCCAATCCAAAGAGAAATAACACTCTTCCAGAAATTTTAACTGTCGATGAGATAAGAGAGATGATAAGATCGGCAAATAATATAAAGCACAAGATAATTATTAAAATGCTGTATGGTTGCGGTCTAAAAGTTTCTGAAATTGTTAATCTTAAAAAAGAAAATATTAATTTTAGAGAAAATTTAATTCATATAAAATTAGCAAAAGGAAAAAAAGACAGGTTTGTAAAAATTCCTGAATCAATAAAAAAAGAATTAGGAAGTTATTGCAATTTATTAAACGAAAATATTTTATTTCCTTCAAATCGCGGAGGAAAATTAACAAAAGACACAATCCAAAAAATTGTCCAATCATCTGCAAAAAAAGCAGGAATAAAAAAAAGAGTTTATCCTCATTTATTGAGACATAGTTTTGCAACTCATCTTCTTGAACAAGGAACTGATTTAAGGATTATTCAAAAACTTCTTGGACATTCAGATATAAAAACAACTCAAATCTACACCCAAATAAGCCAGGCAAACATTAAAAATATAAAAAGCCCGTTGGATAATATTTAAAATGAAAACCGACTTCATCCCAATTGATTACGACTACTTTGATTTTCAGGGGAAAAATTTTTGTAAAATAATCGGGAGAAACTCAGACAAAAAAAGAATTTGCGTGATTGATTCTTGCGAAGTTTATCTCTGGGCAATTTTGAAAGATAATTTGAAAAAAGAAAAAAGAAAAAAATTAATTGATAAAATTTCAAAAATAGAAATTGAATCTTCTGGAAGAACAACAAAGGTTGAAAAAATAGAAGAACATGAAAAAAATTTTTTAGGAAAAAAATTTTTTGCTTTGAAAATTTTCGCGACAAATTACAAAGATTTGCATGACATTGCTGACAAATTGGACTTTGAAGAAATTGAAAAAAGAAGGGGTTATGATTTGGGTTATATTACCCATTATATAATTGAGAAAAAAATTTTGCCTCTTCAATGGTATGAAATTCAAGGTGAAGTTCTGAATAATTCGGAAAAATTTAACGGAATTGATTCTGCATTGGACGTTGATTTTTGCATTGATTTGTCGTCGTCAAAAGAAATAAAAGAAAAAGAATTTTTTCCAAAAACTCTTGCGTTTGATATTGAAACAGATGAAATAAAAATCGGCGAAGGAGAAATTTTAATGATCTCTCTGGTTGGAGAAAATTTTAAAAAAGTTTTGACTTGGAAAAAAACAAAAGAAAATAAACCCGACTTTGTTGAATATGTAAAAGATGAAGAAGAACTTTTGGAAAAATTTGTAGAGCAAGTTAAAAAATTTTCACCTGACTTTTTAGTCGGATACTTTTCCGACGGATTTGATCTCGCGTACATAAAAGCCCGTTCTGAAAAATTAAAAGTAAAAATTCCAATTGGAATAGATGGCTCGCAACCGAAATTTTCAAGAGGACTTAACCTCGTCGGAAAAATAAATGGCATTGCGCATATAGACATTTTGAAATTTATAAGAACTGCTTACTCGCAATATATGCAATCAGAAACACTTTCCTTGAATGAAGTTGCAAAAGAATTTTTAGGTGACTCAAAAAAAGAATTTAAAATAAAACATTCTTCAAAATTGAAAGAAGATGACTGGAATTCTTATTATGAATATAATCTGCAGGATTCTGTTTTAACATTAAAATTATTTGAAAAAATGTGGCCAGATCTCGTCGGATTTACAAAGGTTTTGCAAGAGCCAATTTTTGAAATTTCAAGAAACGGAATGTCAAAAAATGTTGAGGCCTATATAATTCATAATTTAGAAAAATTCAACGAGATCCCAGAAAAAAGACCTGGCCACGACGAAATTGGAGCAAGAAGAACAAGAGAAAAATATCAGGGCGCGTTTGTTTTTGAACCCACACCAGGACTTTACGAAAATATTGCAATGTTTGATTTCACAAGCAGTTATGGAAGTGTAATTGTGACTTACAATCTTTCAAAATCAACGCTCTTGGAAAAACCAGAAAAAAATTCTCATTCAATTGAAGTTCTTGGGAAAAAAGTTTATTTCTCGACGGAGATTGGATTTGTTCCAGAAATATTAAAAGAAATAATTGAATTAAGAAAACAATTTAAAAAAGAATTAAAAGAAAAACCAGATGTGATAAAAAAAGCAAGAAGCAATGCTTACAAACTTTTAGCAAACGCTTATTATGGTTATCAGGGTTTTTTTGGAGCAAGATATTATTGTCTTGAAGCAGCGGCAGCATCTGCAGCATTTGCAAGAAAATCTATCAACGAAGTTATAGAAAAAATAAATAAAGAAAATTATAAAGTAATTTATTCAGATACTGACTCAATCGCGTTTCTCGTCGGAAAAAAATCCCGCGACGATGTTTTGAAATTTTTGAAAAAATTAAATTCAGAACTTCCAGGAATAATGGAACTTGAACTTGAGGGAATTTTTAAAAGGGGCTTGTGGGTAACGACTCGCGCAGGAACTGCTGGCGCGAAAAAAAAATACGCGCTAATCTCCGACGACAATAAATTAAAAATTCGCGGATTTGAGACAGTCCGTCGTGATTGGTGTCAGCTCGCGCGAAAAACTCAAAATAAAATTATTGAATTAATTCTTAATGACGGAAATGAAAAAAACGCCTTGGGATATTTACAAGAAATTATTTCAAAATTAAAACAAAGAAAAATTTCAAAAGAAGAATTAATTATCAAAACTCAATTAAAAAAAGAAATTTCTGACTACAAAGCAATTTCACCGCATGTGATCGCAGCAAAAAAAATGAAAGAACAAAAAATCCCAATTTCTCAAGGCGGGCTTGTAGAATATTATATTGCAGAAACAAAAACTAAATCAAAATTAGTTAGAGACAAAGTAAAACTTCCAAAAGAAAAAGGAGAGTATGACATAAAATATTATTTGGAAAGACAAATTCTTCAAGCAGTTGAAAATATTTTTCAGGTTTTTAAAATCAGTGTTAAAGAAATCATCGACGGAAAAAAGCAAGAAAATTTAGGAAAGTGGTTTTAATTTTTATTTGAAATAATCTGAAGCTTTTTCCCAAATTTTTTCTGCTCCTGCTTTAGCTTCTTGTCCTGCATTTCTCAAATCATCTTTAACTTTTTCTGGAATTTTTTCTTTTGCTTTATTTACAAATCCTTTTGCAGTTTCTGGAAATTTTGAAACAGAATCTCTAATTAATTTTGCAATATCAACTCTTGTTTCTCTTAATGCACTTGGAATAGATTTTTCTCTAATTGTTCCCCTTATTCCGTTGTAAAATTCAGGGCAATCTTCTTCAATTACATTTACAGGTTTGTATTCGGTGTTTTCTTTTGTTATTCCAAAAGTTGCTAGACCATCTCCTCTGAAATCTAATTCATAACCATATCTTGTTGGATTGTGTCTTGAAAAAAATCCTGGAAATCTATTTATTTGTAAAGAATAATCTCTGTCGGCAAAACCTCTATCCACATAATGTTCAGCGTCTTCCACTGCGTCTCTTTTAAGATGAGCATAAAATAAAGAGTCAGTTTGTAAATAAGTTGTTATGTCGTTGGATAATTTTTCTGGATCAACTCCTCCAACTTCAAAAAAAATTGCGCCCTTTGTTACTTTTTCTGTAACTGCGTCGCGGAGAGTTTTGTCAACTGCATCTGGCAAATATAACGCAACCTGATTTTTTACAAAAGGTCTTGCCCTGTCTAAATTTTCTTGAGATTTTAATTTTTTATCTATCATGCCTGGCGCTAAACTTTCAATTGCAATAACTCCTGCTAAAACAATTCCGGCAAGTCCTGTTCCAATCTTTAATATCTTGTTTTTCATAATACTTCAAGAAAAAAGAAATTTATAAATCTTTCGTTTGTTGTCACTTATTAATTAATAAAAATATGAAATGAATTAAACAACTTTTAAAAACCAAAAAGATTTAATTCTAATATGAGAAAACACACTCGACGAGAAGTAATAAAAACAGGGGCGAGAGCAGGACTTGCTGGAACAATTTACGGGACTATTGGAGGGGCTCTTGGAAAAGTTTATGATGTAATTGGAAGAGCAACTGGTTTGATAATGGATACTGCAAGACAAGGAGCTGAAATAACTGGAAAAAAACTTTATGAAGTTGATAGAAGTGTTGAAGAATCTGAAAGACCTATTGTAAAAAATGTTGTGAGGCCTGTAAAAAGAGTAGAGGATTTCAGAATGAAAGGTCTTAGAAAATTATTTGGGATTGACGACGACGAAGTTGAAGAAAATAGAGAATCGTTAGGAATTCCACATTCAAAGGGTTATGAATCAAACCCTCAACCAGAACCAGAAAAAGTTACAAGAAGAAATTTATTTCAATATGTTTTATCTGCAATGCATCATAATCCTGTTAAGGCGGGAATTGTTGGAGGAGCAAGTTATGGAATTGGAAAATCTGTTTTAGGAGGAAGAAAAAATTTTCAGATTGCAAATTTGCGAGATGAAACAGAAGCATTAAGAGAGGCACAGAAAGATTATGGCGAACAAGTAGGAAGATTAGAAAAAGGGGTTGAACAAACCCCATTAACTTCAGAAGAAGTAGATAAAAGAATCAGCGAAGGTGAAGAGCTTTATTTTATCATCGGAGGAATTGGTTTGCTTGCAGTGATTTTTTTTAGTTTGACAAATATAACTGGGAACACAATTTTAGATTTAAGCAAAACACAATTTAGTATTTTCAATATTTTAATTTTTTTAGCTTCGTTGATTGTAATTTACTTAGGAGCAAAGTTTAAATAAACAAACATACTTAATAAAATATGAAAATAAAAGACTGCAAACTAAAAGAAGTTTTGAGTTGCGATAAATATGAAAATATCGTAGAGGTTGCGAAAATTCTTAGAGAAAAAAGACAAAGACATATGATTGTGACAGATAATAAAAAACCAATAGGAATTATTTCTACAACAGATATAAATAATCGATTAGTTGCAGAAAATAAAAATCCAATGAAAACAAAAGCAGAAGAAATAATGACTGCTCCGATTTTAACAAAAGACATTAACGAAAATTTGACTCAGGCCTATATTGAAATGATAAAAGAAAATATTTTTTCTGTGCCAATAACTGAAAACGAAAAATTAAAAGGAACATTAGAATTAAAAGAAGCAATGGAAAAATTAGTAAAGGCAGGAGAATAATTCTATGGGGAAATTAAAAAAAGTTGCGAGTGCGACAAAGAAAACTGCGAAGTGGGCTGTGCCTGTTTCTAAAAATACTGACGAACAAATTAAAACTGCTTTAGGAGAAAAAGAAGTTAGAAATGCTTTGGAAGAATATATTTCAAAGGGAGGGGACTATGAAAATTTTGTTAAAGGACTTATGTATGATATAGAAATTGAAAATTACAAACACCGACGATTAAGAGGAACTGCAACTGCGCTTGACACTGCAAACAAAGCACTTGTTCCTGTTGATGTAACTTTAGATGCATTTGGAATTCTTGCTGGAGTTGGAACTGGAGCAAGAGCAATTCTTACAGCTGGAAAAATGCCTGCATATCTTGCTTATGATACATATTATGCATTAAACACAGGGGATGTTGGAGGGGCTATAAAAAATTTGGGATGGGAAGCAATCTCGTGGCTGGTTCCAGGTTCTTTAACTCATTTAATAAATCGCTATACAAAACAAGCAGATGTTTATTCTGCAAAGCAAGGCGGGAAAAATTATACAAAAAGAATTAAGAAAAGTTTGGACGCGAAAATTATTCAAGGAACAGAAGAAGATTTTAAACCAAAAAGAAAACAACAAGATTTAGAAGAATTGGCGGCGTAAAAATTTTAAGGGACTGCGAAAATTAACTATTAAGAACATGTTAAGTCAACCCTGAATCTTAACATCGACATTTTTTCTTAAAAATTTTAACAAACAGATTTAAATAGCATTTATTCTTGATTTCTATATCTCTCTCTTTTCTCTCTCTTAAGAATGAGGAATACGAGGAAAAATACTCATTCTTAGAATTAGTTATACTTTGAAAGGAGGTAAAGAGCAACTGAAAAAATAAGTTGCTCGAAAACATATGAGATTAAATTCCGAGCAACGCCGATTAATCGGTGTAAGTATTAAGATTGGAATAAAGATAAATCTTTTGGCCGAAACTTTTTCTTGTTCAAGACAAACTATTTGGTATTGGAAAAATCAAGATTTAAGAACAAGGTTTGATATTTCTAAAAATGTTTGGGGTAAGATATCTATCGACGTGGAAATTGCAATTTTGAATATGAGATTAAAATTTAAATGGGGAACTGCAAGAATTCAACAAGGTCTAATTAATCTTCCAGATTTTATGTTAAATGAAATTGATATTTTTGTTCAAGATTTTAATTTATCTCGCCAATCAATAAATTGTATTTTGAAAAAACATAAACTTAATGGATATTATCGACGGAAAAATAAATCATGGAAATTTTTTAGAGCAAAATATCAAAATGAACTTTGGCAAGTTGATTTAAAAGAATTTAAACTTGAAGGGAAAAAATATTTTATTTTTGTTGTCGTCGACGATTATTCAAGATTTATTTTATCTCTTGAGTTATTTGACCATTGTCCGACGACAAATGAATTAATTTTTGCTTTGCAGAAATTAGAAATTAAACCAGAAAATATTTTGTCAGATAATGGAAATCAGTTTAAAGAACAATGGAAAGATTGGTGTTTGAAAAATAAAATTCAGCCGATTTTCGCTCATCCATATTATCCGCAGGACAAAGGAAAAGTTGAGAGAACAATCAGAAATCTTGCAGAAGAATTCATTGATTTACTTTTAGTTTTTCCTCAATGGTTTAACAAAGAATGCATTGAAAAATGGCGAAGATGGTTTAATGAAAAAAGATTTCATCGAGGAGTAAAAGCTTATCCAAATGAGATTTATGTTAAGTTATGAAGTTGACTTAACATAAACAAACAATTTATAAACCAATAAATTCTAAAAAAAATATGGTATTAAAAATCGGACGCAAAAAAAGTGGAGGAAAATATATTAAACAAAGAAAGAAAAAATCAAGAGAGATAGCAGGACAACGACGAGTAATAAAATTAAGCGATAAAGAAAAGAAAAGATCAAAAAGAACTCTTGGCGGAAATAAAAAATCTTTTTTACTAAGCGCAAAATATGTAAACGTAGTTGAAAACGGAAAAACAAAACGAGTGGAAATAAAAAATGTTCTTGAAACACCTTCAAATAGTTTCTTAGCAAGACAAAATATAATCACAAAAGGCACAATAATTGAAACAGAACTTGGAAAAGTAAAAGTTACAAATCGTCCAACACAAGAAAGTGTTTTAAACGGAATTCTTGTAAAATAATTTTTCTAAAAATCGTCGGACTTTTCTGGCAATGCCGAAAAATTTTATTATTTTTGTAGAGTTACAAAAAGACAAATGTTTATAAATACAAAACGTTTTTAAATGTTGCGTAAAAATTCTAAAATGACAAACATACAAAGATGTCCAGAATGTGAAAGTATAAATCTAACTTATGAACCGCATCTCGGAGAAATAATCTGCAATGATTGCGGGCTAGTAATTGAAGAAAAAATGGTTGACACTGGAACAGACCTTTCTGGAAAATTTGATAAGTCAGAAAAAAAGGGGAGGGGCGGAGCCCCAATTTCAATACAAAAATTTGACAAGGGACTCACTACAAACATTGGAGAAATCTCAGACATTTACAAATTAGAACCAGGACAAACAAGAAAATTTTTAAGATTAAAAAAATGGCAAGAAAGGGTCTCAACCTCTATTGAAAGAAATTTACGACTTGCGATGGCAGAGTTAAGAGTAATTGCTTCATATTTAAATTTGCCAAATGTAGTAAAAGATGAGGCGTCAAGAATTTATAATTATGTTTTGCAAAGAGGATTGGTTCGCGGAAGATCAATGGAATCTGTAATCGCGGCTTGTCTTTATGCTGCCTGTCGTTCTTATAATATCCCAAGAACTCTCGACGAGATGGCAACAGCGTCGGATGTTGAAAGGAAAGAAATCGGAAGAACTTACAGATTTATAATTAGAAAGCTCGGAATAAAAGTAAAACAATCGTCGCCAAAAGATTATGTCTCAAGATTTTCTTCTGTTCTTAAATTATCCCCAAAAACTCAAAACGAAGCCTTGAAAGTTTTGAAAGAAGCAGAAAAAGTTGAATTAACGTCAGGAAGAGGTCCAGCAGGAATTGCAGCCGCTGCGCTTTATGTCGCTGCATTAATGAACGATGAGAAAAAAACTCAAAGAGAAGTCGCAGACATTGCAGGAATTACAGAAGTCACAATAAGAAATCGTTACAAAGAATTAATTGAAAAATTAGATTTAGAAGAAAAAATAAAACAAAAAGAAGCTCAATCAAAAAAGAAATCTGAATAAAATAAATTATTAACTGAAACTTTGGATAAAAAAATAGTTTTACTTATGATTCTATTCGACAAAATTGTTGAGAAAAGTTTTTGCAAGAAAGTTGAATGCGCTGAAAATTCTGAGAACAAAAAATATTCGCTCCGCAGACAGTTCTATTATCTTACTAAAACAAATCTCTCGATCTCTTTCTAATTTTTGAGGCAATTTCGCGAAATCACTCGGCGACGAAATCGCTAAATTTTTCACCGCCACATTTATTCTTTTTTAAAAATAATTTCCAATAATTGTTGTAACTTTAAAATTACAAAACTCCGAAAGATTTAAATAGTTATATTTTTACAACTTTGATATGACAAATTTAAAAAAAATAATTTTGACAATCGCAATAATTTTAGTTTTAACAAATTTTATTTCAGTTATCAACGCAGAATCTATTTCAATTGAAGTTTTTCACGACCATCGAGGAGACCATGAATTTTGTGAAATAAAATGGAACAGTGACGAATACACTTCAAAAGTTCGCGAAGAATTTAAAATAGTTGATTGCGAGAATTTTTTAAATAACATTCAACCCAGTCGTGGATGGACTCAAGAGATAGAACATTTTGTAAATGATTTTAATAATTTTTATCAATGTGAAAAATCAAAATGGGAAAATGCAAATGATTTACTGAACGATCAAAATGTGCAAAGAATCGGAGAAGCAACAGACAAATATACTTTAACAAGATTCTGCGACGCAAATCAAGAACCAAATCCAGACACAACAGCTCCTGTAATAACAAATATTCAGACAAATCCTTTAATGCCTTTTATTAATTATGGAGACGAGCAAAAAATAAATATTTATTTTGACAGCA
>Ga0209727_1002749_pt1 | contig 12002 bp, 7 predicted proteins | sample RifGroC1_FD_183995 | JGI IMG/M metagenome (GOLD analysis project Ga0209727, IMG submission 183995) | Groundwater microbial communities from Rifle, Colorado, USA - Groundwater C1 (SPAdes) (version 2) | ecosystem: Environmental > Aquatic > Deep subsurface > Groundwater | place: Rifle, Colorado...
CTTGACCGTTGGTTTTTGTCCATCTTGAAATTGCTGGCCACATAACTCCGCCGTTTCTTGTATAACCGTCTTTTTGTGACTTTAACCATTCATTTAGTCGTTTAGTGTCCGTATCATGACCGTGATAATTAAGAACCATAGTTGCTGATGTTAATGCACAACCCCAACGTGTGATAGATGGATTACTGGGAAACCAATTATTTGCATGGTCATATTCTAATGTTCCCCAAGAAGAATCATATTGTTTGACATCAGGAACGTTTAAATTATTAGTAGAGTCGCCAGTGGTATAAACTTTAAAATTATCAAATGTAGAAACAATTGAGCTGTTTTCACCAAATCTTACTGATGACGCCAAACCTACATGAGGATTATTAATTAATCCGTCATAATAATCATCTTCTGCAATCAGTAAATTTCCTATATAGAAACTTGTTTGCTTAGATAGTGGATTAAAAATTAATTTTAAATTAATTTCCGTATCATCATTAAAATTATATAATAACTCTGGAGCAGCTAATCTTATAAACGAATTTTCATCTAATGCTAGATGGGCAGCTTTATTTTCACCTAAGATTTGACCAACTGATGCCACTATTCGGTTTTTTGCATCGAACTCTATAGTTAAGTGTACGGCATATCCATTATTCCCAGTAATTTTTACTTTAGACAAAATTGTTATAGCACCATCAGTAGATATCGTTTGTTGAGTTATTAGGGATCGACCATACCAGTCTGAATCATCAGAACCATTTCCTTCAATAGTAAGGTATTCACCTGATTCGATTATCGTAAGAGGATGTTGTTCACCGTAAGAACCTTCATTCGCTAGGTTATAATTTTTTATCACCCATTCATTTCCAATAATGTTATTATTAAAGTCGTCTTGGAATATAATATTATCTGCACGAGCTGGTTTAGTCAGTACGATGAAAGCGATAAAAAGTAAAGTAAGTATTAAAATCGAGTCGAATAATGTCTTTAATTTATTAACCATATGATCGTTTCATTTAGTTTTGAACAATAAATATTTATTGTCAACGGGAAAAAACTATATATAAATCGGTAAAAATAATACATTTTAATGGGATATTTTAAAGATACTTTAAAAGGAATTTTGTGGATAGGAACATTGAGAAGTTCTTCTCGTGCGGTGGGATATATTAAAATAGCCATACTAGCACGGTTATTAGGACCAGAGCAATTTGGAATATTTGGTATAGCTTCTATACTTCTTGCGTTTCTTGAAATTATGACCGAAACAGGTATAAGCGCCTTTATGATACAACAAGAGGATGATATTAAAAGATATCTTGATACATCTTGGACATTATCAATTTTAAGAGGATTATTTATATCAATACTACTATTTCTACTAGCGAAGCCAATATCGTTATTTTTTAAATCACCGGATTCATATTTGCTTATTTGTTTAATAAGTATTATTCCCCTAATAAAAGGTTTTATTAATCCATCAATTGTAAAATTTCAAAAAGACTTATTTTTCAATAAAGAGTTTTACTTTAGGCTATTTCTGTTATTTGTAGACGCAACGGTCGCAATTTATTTAGCAATAGTCTTAAGGAATGCTTTTGCCTTTGTAATGGGTATGGCAGCAAGTTCTGTATTTGAACTTATAATTTCATTGCTACTAATTAAACCGAAACCCTCATTCATATTTAATTTAAACAAAGTTAAATTTATTCTTAAAAGAAGCAAATGGATTACACTTTCTGGAATTTTAAATTATTTCATTCAGGAGGGCGATGATGTAGTTGTTGGTAAACTAATTAGCATATACTCACTAGGTTTGTATCAAGTAGCATATAAAATATCTACTCTACCCTTAACAGAAGCGGGAGAAGTAATTTATAAAGTTACTTTTCCTGTATTTGTGAAAATAAGGGGCGATCTTAAAAGGTTAAGAACAGCGTTCATTAAGACTTTTATTGTTTTAACAATAATTCTTCTTCCTTTTGGGATTATATTATTTTTCTTTACAAAACCTGTGATTTACTTATTTTTAGGCAGTAAATGGTTAAGTATTATTCCTGTAATAAAAATATTAATAATATATGGAATTGGTAGAGCTATAACCGGACTTTATTCTCCATTATTTTTATCACTTAAAAAACAGAAGTACAATTCATACATATTATTAGTATCATTATTCGGTATGTTAGTAAGCATTTTTCCATTAGTTAAAATTTATGGCATAGTTGGTGCCGGAATATCAGTATTATTGGGTTGGTGTATGTCATTACCTTTAACAACAATATTAATTTACAAAGTTCTTAGAGATAATAAAACAAATTAGTAAAAAATGTCCAACAGAACAGTATTAAATCGTCAAGATTCCATAAACAAAGAAATTACTTTAATTAAAGATGAAGAAATTACCAGAAGCGTTATTTCGTTGTTTATTGAGAATTATTGGTTTGCTCCGCAGGATTGTTTATTACGAAGTATTGAAACCTTAATTTGGGCTAAGAGAACTTTTATAAAACCCATACTTGATATTGGTACAGGTGACGGAAAAATGAGTAGATTTATGTTATCTATGAATCAAAAAGTTGATGTTGGTATTGATATTGATTCGAAAGCCGTAAGTAATGCGATTAAAAATAAGAATTTTGGGATATATGACAAAATATTTGTAGAGGATGCTTCAAAGATGTCGTTTCCGAATTCTTCCTTTAATACCATATTAAGTAATAGTACTTTTGAACATATACAAAAAGATTTGGAAGCGATTAAAGAAGTTTCGAGAGTACTTAAAAAAGATGGATATTTTTATGTTACTTTACCCTTACCCTCGCACCAGAAATTCTTAAAACGATTAGGAGTTGGGAAAGAAGAATTACATAAGTACAACGAGAGAGTTGTTCATTATCATTATCGTAGTTTTAACGAATGGATAGATCTTTTAAAAAAGAATAATCTCAAGGTAATATATTCGAAATCTTATATTCCTTTACGAGTAGAAAAAATTTGGTATATATTTCATAAAATTGCTACTTTTAAGCCTTATAGAAGAGAATTATGGTCTTACCTTAAAGATTCACCTTATGGGAAATTATTTCCATCATTTATCGTTAAACCGTTTCTTAAAAAAATTATATTATTCAGTGTAAAAAAAGCTTTTAATGGAGATGGAGCGTGGTTATTTTTGGTAGCAAGGAAGGTGTAAATGAAAATAGCAGTTTATCATAGCTTACCTCAGGGAGGGGCGCGGAGGGTGATGTCGGAACAGATCAAAGGACTGTCGCGCCGTCACAAAATTCATTTATTCAGGATAAAAGAAGATACAAAGAAAAATTATAATTTAGATAAATATTGCGAGAAAATTATCGAATTTAAATTCAAATATAAATCAAGTCTGCCTTATTTCTTCAAAAGACTAAGTAGGGATTATAAAAGTTTTATCGGTCTAAATTATCTCAACAAAACAATAGCAAATAAAATTAATGACGGAAATTTTGACATCGCTTTAGTTTTTACCGACAAATTAATCGAAGCCCCTTTTATCCTACGATATTTAAAGATTCCCAACCTTTATTACGACCAGGAGATTTTGGCTCGGGTTTACTCAAAGGCATTTAGTTTTGCTGAAGATGTCAGTTGGCTAAAAACAAAATACGAACTTTATACAAAAATTGACTTTAATAATTCGTCGGCAGCCAAGAATATATCTACAAATTCTTATTTTATGAAACAGCATATTAAAAAAGTCTATACTAAAAATGCTTCAGTTTGTTATCCCGGTGTAAATACTGAAGTATTTCGAAAAGTAGTTAATAATAACAAAAATAATATTTTATACCTTGGAAATACAGATAAATATAGTGGTTTTGATTTGGCCAAAGATATGTTAAAAGTAATTGGTAATCAGATAAAAATTAAAATTGAAATTGTCTCGGGTAATGACATTGGTGATGATAAAACACTGGCAAAATACTACTCTTTTGCATTGTTGACGATATGTCCCAGTAAAATAGAAGCGTTTGGTCTAAAAGCACTTGAATCAATGGCGTGCGAGACGCCGGTTCTGGCGGTGAATGAAGGTGGTTATCGAGAAACTGTAATCGATGGGGTTACAGGCTATCTACTGCCTAGGGACCCGAAAGCTTTTGCAGAAAAGATAATATATTTATATAATCATCCGGAAGTAGTCAGAAGAATGGGTAAGGCGGGTAGGGAACATGTTAAAAAGAATTTTACTTGGAAAAAACACGTAGATTGTATTGAGAAACAACTAATAAAAATTGCAAAAAGTGGGAAAAATAATTAAGCTTCTTACGCATCCGATTTTCATTCTCTTTGTATTTAATATAATCTTTTTTTATAAACCAATATTCTTTGGATTATACCTTTCCCCCGCAGATGCATTACAAAGATTTCCCTCTTTCAATTTGAGTGAATTTTATGCTCCCAAGAATTCACTTCTTTTTGACCCAGTAACACAGTTCCAACCTTGGTATAAATATGCATTCATCGATAAGGGAAATTTGTTATGGAACTCAAATAATTCCGGCGGAGTTCCTTTTCTGGCGAACAGCCAATCAGCAATATTTTTTCCTATATCGATTGTTTTTAAAATTCTTGATATTAGAGTTGCTTTAACATGGTTTTATTTCTTGAAATTATTCTCGATTGGATTATTCACCTACTTATTTTTAAGAGAACTGGGAATTAATAAATATGCAAGCTTGATAGCTTCAACAGCATTTAACTTCGCCGGATTTAATATTGTTTTTTTATTATGGCCACAGACAAATGTAGTTATTTTTCTTCCTCTTTTACTTTTACTTTTAGAAAAACTATTTAATAATTCCTGGTCTTATGACAAGTTATTTATATCTCTCTCACTGGCGATTTCTTTTACAATTTTTGCAGGCCATCCGGAAACGATATTCCAAGTTTTTTTAATTTTTTTCTTGTATTTTATATTTAGAATAAAAATATCCAGGGTGGCGTATCTAATCCACCCCCAGGGTGAGCTAATGAAAATAAAAGTGTTTTTATTGTCTTTAATTACAGGATTTATTATTTCGGGAATTGTATTAATTCCCTTTACAGAATATTTATTAAATAGTCATATCTTGTACGATAGAGTGTCAAATCAGCAAGGATTATTACTTCCGATATATTCCTTTATCTATAATATATTCCCAAATATATCGGGTAATCCCTCGACTCAATATTATAGACCATTAATTTCGAACTCTAATTATAACGAGTTGACAGGAGCGTATTTAGGACCATTGATCGTATTCTCTTCTTTAGTTTCTGTCCTGTTTTTATCATTTAAAAAAAGAAAATCCATGTTTTTTACCCTTCTGTCTTTGGCTCTAATACCTTTTATATACGAAGTGCCTTTATTTTCATCATTTACGCGGATTATTTCAAAAATAGTCGGAAACACCCGGCTTCTTTTTGTCGTCGGATTTTCACAAAGCATTTTAGCAGCAAAATTCTTTGAAGAATTACCCAGATTGAAATTGCGAAAAAGTATAGCTTGGGTAGTAATTATTTTAACAATTTTAATATCAGTTACTATAATTTTTATTTTTGATAATTTTGGACCCAAGATTCTATCAAGTTTCGACCCCAAAAAAGTTTTAGGTTTTATTAGTTATGAAAAAAAACAGGTTATTTTTCTTGCTTTAACTTTCATTGCGGGAATAACTTTAATATTTATGAAAAAATATTGGAAAAAACCGCAAATAGCAGCTATTGGTGTTTCTGTACTCGTATTTATGCAAACAGGTCTTTTGAATATAAATTATAATCCGGCAATTGATCAAAAATATTTTTACCCTATTAATGACGACATAAAAGCCTTACAACAACTTCCTAAAGGGAAATATATCGAATCATAATTATGATGCATTGGATATACGGGAATATAAGGAACTGTTTAATAAATCTTTTCCTCAAAAAACACAGTGGGATACGATACTTAATGCAGAACCGAAATCTTTAGATAAATTCGGAGTGAAGTATGTCCTAAGTTATACGGATATCGATAAAAGAATAATATCTAATCAATTGAGAATAGATAAGTTATCAGAAGAATTAACATCAGGTAGTAACATTTACCAGGAGTTTATTGCAGAATCCGATAATTTATATGCAATCAGAGTCTTGCCTGCGAACTTCAACAGGCTAAACAGTTGTAACTTTCAATTTATTTTGCAGGATGATCATAAAGAGATTTTCGAAAGAACTTACCCATGCAATGAAATTTCCGATAAGATCTTTTTTCAAATTGACTTTCCTGAGATAAATAAATCAAAAGGTAAAACATTTTCATTCGCCATATCTGTTCTTGACGCAAGTTCGGGTAACTCAATTGCCTTTTGGCAAAATTACGAAGGTCAAATAGTTTTTCAGACCATATTTAATGAGAAGGAGAATAAGAATTTAAAATTAATAAGGAAAGGTAAATTTAATATATACGAAAATACATCCGTATTACCGGAATATTATTTAGTCAATCCTGATGAGAATTCCATAACTTCATTGAAAATTGAAGCTTCCGTAGCTACACGAAAAATAATATCGGTAAGTCCAAATCATGAAGGAATCTTGGCTTCAACAAATGCTTACTATCCGGGATGGAATGTTTATGTTGATTCAAAAAGAGCTAAAATAGTAATGGTAAATAAAGCTTTTCAAGGAGTCTATATTCCTAAGGGAACAAGAGTTGTTGAATTTATTTATGATCCTGATAGTTTCTATTTTGGTGTATTCTTAAGTTTAATAGGAGTTTTAATGTTGTTTGTTGTGCCAGTCAAATTAAACAAATTGTAAGGTTCGAAGCCAATCAACCCTACGGGTTGATTACGTTCTAACCCTTTACTTTTATGTCTACTAAAGTATTGCCTAAAATCAATAAATTTAAAGTTAGCATAATTATAGTTTTCCATAATGGTATCGGATCTTTGCTCAGAAACCTGGAATCTGTTAGAGAAAATAAACCAAGGGTAAGTTATGAGGTGATAGTTGTCGATAACGGATCTTCAGGTAGAGTCAAAAAAATTCTTAAAAAGAAATATAAGTGGGTGAAATATATAAAAAGCTCCCGCAACATAGGGTATAGTGGGGGGAACAACTTTGGAGCGAAATATGCAAATGGCGAGTACTTGTTGATACTAAATCCCGATACAAAAGTTACAAATGGTAGTATTGATAGCTTAGTTTCATTTTTAGATAAAAATCCGAAAAGCGCAATTGTAGCGCCCAATTTAATACATCCTGACGCAAGTGTTTTTGAACATATGGGTGGGAAGGAATTAACTCCGCTAAGGGGCGTTGTTGCATTATCCTTTTTAAATCGATTGTTTCCGAAAAATCGGATTTCCAGAGATTACTTTATGGCAGACATTGATAAAAACACTTTAAGAGAGGTAGGTTTCGTACCGGGTTCGGCATTTATGATTAGAAAACGAATATTTTGGAAAATTGGTGGATTTGATGAAAACTTTTTTTTGTACTTCGAAGAAAACGACTTATGCAAAAAAGTTATGGAGTTAGACTACAAGGTATTTATAAATCCGAAAAGTAAAATAATACACTTCTGGGAATCCGATAAAAATAACGAGAATTTGAAAAGAATATTTAGAAAAAGTAGATTTTATTATTTTAAAAAGCATTTTGGAATAATAAAAGCAGTTTCTGTTGAAACCTCTTTAAGAATTTCAAAATATGAATTAGGTTTACTTATATCTTTGTTATTAGCAGCTTACCTGCGATTTTGGAATATGGAGAAATTCCTCAATTTCGGAGGGGATATCGGATATTATTTTCTCCAGGCAAGGGATTTTATTTTAAGCGGTAAAGTTCCATTGGTTAGTATACCAACGAGTGTTCCAATCTTGCGCCAAGGAGCAATATGGCTTTGGATTTTGTCACCTTTTTTAAAACTATTTAATTTTGATCCGATAGCAGGAGCTTTACTGGCTGGTGTTTTTGGACTGTTATCGATTATTGCATTATTTTTTGTTTTATCCAGTTGGTTCAGTAAACGCATTGCTTTAATTGCCGTATTATTAGCATCGACCTCTCTTTATTTGATAATACACGACAGAATGCCTTTCCAGACAACTCCGATATTCTTGGCTACAATTGTATTGGCACATTTTTTTCGAAAAGCCGTAAAAGGAAAGTCTATATATTATTTACTTACCGGTGCAATGTTATCGGTTCTATACCAGCTTGAATTGGCTGCTTTCATATTGTTTTTAATTGTTGGAATGATGCTAGTTATTTATAGGAAAAATATTTCTATTCAAAAAATATTATTTTTAATAGCAGGAGTTTTTATAGGGCTTTTACCCTTTATTATTTATGATTATCGACAGGGGTTGTATCTGCAGACCTTAGGATTTATTGCCTGGTTATTTCTGAGAGTTTATGAGAGTTTAATATCAACTGGGAGATCTGGCTTTAACCCGGTCTTGTTTAAGGATGCGAAGTTATATATAAGTCAATTTATTTTTTATAAATCTTATTTTATTTCATTGTCTATATTCATGATCTCATTAATTTTCCTGCTTGTAAAAGCATTTGGGAAAAGTTCAAATTTTGAATTTAGGTTTATTTTCTTATGGATATATTTGTCGATTGCGGCATTTTTGCTTCGCGGTTTTATTAGTGCCGCCTATTTACCCTTGATATTTTTTCCGTTGATCATCAGCCTGGCAGTTTTTTTTGATATGGTCATTAAAAAATTTAAATATATAGGTTGGGTTATTTTTACCGGAATTATATTAATGAACATTTCAGCCGTATTTTCGTATTTTAATGAATTTGAAAAATCGGGAGTAACTTTATATTCCACGAGGATATCCGCGGCGGAAAAACTTGTGGAATTATCCGCGGGAAGGGAATATAAGTTGGAATATTTCGGACCGGGACGCGAATTCCAAACAGGGGACGACAACTGGAATTATCTTTTATGGTGGAATGGAAACGAACCTAAGGTTATAGCAAAAAATATTTTTGCAATAATAGAGTACCCATACAAAGTCCCTGAGGGATATAAGCAAATTATAGATTTGGGTAGCGTAAAGATAGGAAAAAGAAATGATTAGTGCTGTAATTCTGACTAAAAACGAAGAAAAAAATATTAAAAGCTGTATAGATAATATTTCTTTTTGCGATGAAATAATAGTCATTGATGACTGTTCTATTGATAAAACTACCGAAATTGCTAAAAATATGGGAGCAAAAGTATTTTTACGTATGATGAATAAGGATTTTTCAGCACAGAGTAATTTTGGTATGCAAAAAGCTTCGGGAGATTGGATACTATTGATAGATGCCGACGAAAGGGTAAGTAATGAGTTGAAACAGGAAATACAAAATTCTTTAAATAATGATAGAACAGTCTATAAGTTTAGGAGGATAGATTATATCTGGGGAAGATGGTTAAAACATGGTGAATCAGGTACAACGCAGGCAGTAAGACTGGTCAAACGCAATTCCGGCAAATGGATTAGGAGAGTACACCCTTATTTTAGGACAACAAAAGATGTAGCATTGTTGTCAAATCCAATCTTTCACTATCCTCACCAAAACGTAAGATTATTTCTTGAGAGTATAAACAGGTGGTCAACCTGGCATGCTATTGCTAATCAGGAAGAATGTAAGCAATCAAGCTTAGTTAAAATATTATTTTTTCCGCTTGGACATTTTGTAAAAAATTATCTCTTCAGGTTAGGTTTTCTGGACGGCTTAGCCGGTTTTGTTTATGCTGTTATGATGTCCCTTCATTCATTTTTGGCTTGGTCAAAATTATGGATACAGCAAAAAAATTTCAAAATAAACTAGATAAATTGCTATTAATTATATATTTAGTCCTATTTCCTTTCGGGCAACTGCTTCGATTTCAAACAGATATTTTGGGAAAAAGTATTGCCCTATATCCTACGGATTTATTAGTTATGATTATGGCCCTTAGCTTAATTTATAAAAAAGTCTTGATACCTAAGATTTTCAAATATTCTTTAAATTACATACTATTTGCAGCCTTTTCTTTATTAGTATCTCTATCGTTTTTCACTTTTAATCAAGTTTTGATTAGTTCTTTATATCTGATACGCTTCACGAGCTATTTATTATTCTTTGTATATGTCTGGAATTTAATTAAAAGCGGCATTAAAAAGGAGTGGTTTTTCAATAAATTGATAATAATATCTTTTGTAGTTTCAATTTTAGGAATTGGACAATATTTATTAATTCCGGACGTCAGATTTCTGCAGAACTTTGGCTGGGATAACCACTTATTAAGGATAATTGGCACATTCTTTGATCCCGGGTATACGGCGATCATCATAACATTCGGAATCATACTTTCACACATTGCTTATTTGGAAGTTAAAAATGCGAAATATTTAGTTTTAATGTTAATTAGCGGAATAAGTTTAGCTTTAACTTATTCCAGAGCAGGTTATCTCTCTTTGGCTGCTGCGATGATAGTATTAACTTATATTTATAAAAAGTACAAAATACTTCTGATATTGATCGGATTTTTATTATTTCTACCTTTTTTACCAAGACCAGCAAGCGAGGGAGCCAGGCTTGAAAGGATAGTCAGTATTAAAGCGAGGATGGAAAATTATCAAGAAAGTATAAAAATAATTAAAACTTCTCCTTTGATAGGAGTAGGATTTAATAACCTTTGTCCGGCACGCCTAAAGATATTTGGAGGCAATCCGTTATCGCATTCTTGTTATGGGGCAGACTCGAGTATCCTTTTTGTTTTGGCTACAAGCGGAATTGTCGGCTTGATGCTTTATTTGTATATGCTAATGAAACTGATTTTAGGAAGAAGTAATAATTCATACTCAAAAGCATTATTAGCAGCCTCAAGTGCGCTCTTTGTCCATAGCTTTTTCATGAACAGTCTTTTTTACCCCTGGGTTATGGGATACATGGCGATATTATTGGCTATTTCAACTAAGGGAGATACTTGACGGTTAGTTTTTCTTCTTTGCTGTTTCCCGCCATGTCATCCGCCTTTATGTTAAAAATATTTTCACCATCGGTCAATGTTGTAGTGAAACTAAATGTTCCATCGCTATCCACGATCACCAAACGGTTGTTTATTTGAAGTTTTGCGCCATCTTCGGTTTTGCCATCGATAATAATTTGTCGTTGTCTTGATCCGTAGAATTCGCTTCCTTCTTTGGGATTTATTATTTCTATGGTTGGAGGTTTATCGTCATAGACAATTGTGATTTCAGTTTTTTGGCTTTCGTTACCCGAATTATCGCGCGCAGTTGCTGATATTACGTTTTCTCCATCCTCCAGAGAAAGAGTATATGAAAATTGGCCCTCGCTGTCTGCTAGGACTTCAGCTTTTTTTCTATTTATTGTAAGAACGATACTTGCTCCTGCTTCAGTCCGTCCTATCGGTTATTTCAATCGGTTCAGACGATCCTTTAAGTTCATAGATAAATGCAGTGAACTTAACCACTACCGGTATTCCAAAAAATATTATCAATAGAATTGTAAAAATCGTCAGTAAAGAAAGTAATAACGCCTTTTTTTTATTTCTTCGCTCTTCTGTTTTAAGGCGGCGTGAATATATCATAGTTTTTCTAAGAGCCGATGAGAGGACTTGAACCCCTAACCTCTCCCTTACGAAGGGATTGCTCTACCATTGAGCTACATCGGCAGATTAGCGCAATGGCCAAGCTTTGCTTACCAATGTACTCTCATTGGCCAAGCTTTGCTTACCATTGAGCTATACCGGAGCGCCGAATGAATTATAGCATCTGAAGCGACACACAATCTAATAACCGTCGAATTTTTCTGACCGAACCTTATCTGAGGTAATTTTTAACAAACCTAAAACCTTTTCTAGCGTATCTACCATTGCAGGAGGACCACAGAGCCAGTATGTTGGAGAAGAGAAATGAGATGTGAGTCGTGTGATCATTTTTTCGTCGATGCGCCCAGTCAAGCCAGACCATTTCTCTTTAGATTCTTCG
>Ga0209727_1002750_pt1 | contig 11999 bp, 19 predicted proteins | sample RifGroC1_FD_183995 | JGI IMG/M metagenome (GOLD analysis project Ga0209727, IMG submission 183995) | Groundwater microbial communities from Rifle, Colorado, USA - Groundwater C1 (SPAdes) (version 2) | ecosystem: Environmental > Aquatic > Deep subsurface > Groundwater | place: Rifle, Colorado...
AAATAAACTTTCTGTTGAAGAAGTTGCAGAAAGATTTAATCAATATCTTTGCGAAGCAAATGTTCCAAGAAAATTCGTTGATGAATTAACTATAAAATTTTCTTCAAAATTGGGAAAAGGTGAGACAGATTATTTACCAGAAACAAAAACAATTTTGATTCATCCAGATTTAAAATTTATTAATTGGTATTCTATGAGCGGATTTTCTCAGCAATTTGGTAAACATGTTTTAACAAATGTTTTTTCAGAAAAAGAAAGAGAAAAATTTTGTTTTCTCGTTGACAATTATGAACAAAGAGCATATCCTCATTTTATTGGATTAGATTTAATGGATTCTTCAAAAGCAAATGAAAATTTACAAAAATGCGCTTTTATTGACCCCTTGAGGTATAGTGGATTATCTGGGGGAGAAAGAAAAGCCGAAATTATTGGGTATTTTTATTTTAATCCTTACAGAGAAACATGGAATTATAAGGCAATTGGAGAGATAAAAGTTAATGCAATTAATTCAGGGAGAGACAGATTCTCGTCGGAGTTTTGCGATTTTTTTAAAAATTTTGGGAATAAAAGGGCAAAAGAAAGAGATGTAAGATTTGTGGTTGAATGAATTATTTATATTTCTTAGTAAAAATGTTTTTGGGTGGAATGTACTGGGACAGAAGGAACTTGCAGTAGTTTTGGAATTTTCTTTTTTGTTTCATTCTTTAGTGTAAAGGGAAGGTTTAAATAAAATCATTCTTCGGAAATTTTTTTCCTGTATTCATCAATTTCTTTTTTATCTAATTCAGAAACAAACTCGTCAAAATAAGATACAAAAATTTTTGCTTCTCTCAGCATTTCTTTTATTTTTTCTTCTTGCTCAATTTTTAAATAATATTACGCACTTTATTCTTTTCTTCAAAAAATTGGAGTAAAATGTGAGAATCATTCTTGCTCGATTTTAGCAACAACCTTTCTTTTAGAGAAGTTTGTAAAAATATATTTTTTGATTTTAATTTTGATTTATGCAGAAATAATCAACTTTGTCGTCGGGAATTTTCCATAAAGTTTGCAAAAATATTTTTGCGACAGAAAAATGTGAATTATTCAAACTTCTCTTTTAGAAAAGAATAGACGAGCAATGCTTAGAGAATATCAACAACAATACAGCGCTTTCTTAGATAAACAAGAAGGAAGATAAAAATTTAATTCTTTTACATAAATTTATTAAATCTATTTTTGTTTATTCTTTTATGCTAAAACTTTACAACACTCTGACAAGAAAAAAAGAAATTTTCAAACCTATGAAAGATAAAGAAGTTCGAATGTATGTTTGCGGTCCGACAGTTTATTATTTCGCGCATATTGGAAATTTCCGCGCTTATGTTTTCGCAGACACTTTGCGGAGAGTTTTGAAAATGAACCACTTTAAAATTAAACATGTAATGAACTTGACAGATGTCGGGCATTTAACCAGCGACGAGGATGAAGGCGAAGATAAAATCGAACGAGAAGCAAAAAAAGAAAACAAAACCCCGTCGGAAATCGCGGACTTTTACACAAAATATTTTTTTGAGGACTTTGAAAAATTAAATAATGAAAAGCCAGAAATAATTTGCAAGGCAACAAAACACATTAAAGAAATGATTGAACTAATAAAACGACTTGAAAAAAATTCTTATACTTATATTGGGAAAAACGGAAATGTTTATTTTGATACTTCAAAATTTTTAGATTATGGAAAACTCGCGAGATTAAATCTTGAAGAATTAAAAGCAGGAGCAAGAATCAAAGTGGATGAAAATAAAAAAAATCCGCGCGACTTTGTTTTGTGGTTTGTCGAGGATGGAAGCAAATTCAAAAATCATTTATTAAAATGGAACTCTCCTTGGGGCGAGGGCTGGCCAGGCTGGCATATTGAATGTTCTGCAATGTCTATAAAATATTTAGGGGAACAATTTGACATTCACACTGGCGGAGAAGATCACATTCCAGTTCATCACACCAACGAAATCGCGCAATCAGAATGTGCGACAGGAAAAAAACCATTGGTGAAAAATTGGATGCATGTTTCATTCTTGCAATTCAATTCTAAAAAAATGTCAAAAAGTTCTGGCGGAATTTTAAAAGTTCAGGACATAATTGAAAAAGGATTTTCCCCCATGCACTTAAGATATTTTTATTTAAGCGGGCATTATAGAAAACCATTAAATTTTACAATTGAGAATCTGGAAAACTCAAAAGAATCTTACGAAAGATTAAAAAAAATAATTTCCAATTTTACCGAAGATAAAACCCTAAACGAAAATTATTTTTCTGAATTTGAAAAAGCAATGAACGATGATTTAAACACTCCAAACGCAATTCAGGTTTTGTGGAAATTTGTTCGCGACGAAAACGCAAAAGGAAAAATACAGACAATAAAAAAAATTGACGAAATTTTTGGATTAAAATTATTTGAAAAAGAAAAATTAAAAATTCCTGCTGAAGTTTTGAAATTCGCGAAAGAACGCAAACTCGCGAGAGAAAAAAAGAATTGGAAACTTTCAGACGAACTAAGAGAAAAAATAAAAAATTTAGGATTTAAAATCAACGACACTGAAAAAGGAAGTGAGTTGGAGAAGATATGAATACTAAAAGATTAATTCTAAGAGATTTAAAAAAAACAGATTGTAAAGAATTGGCAGAACATGGCAACGACAAAGATATAAATTTTTTTAATTGGTACATTCCCTTTCCGTTCAAAGAATCTGATGCAAAGAGAATAATTTCTGAGAGGATAGAAAATTTTGACAAAAAAAGAACAATTCATTCGTTTGCGATCGTCTTAAAACAAACAAAAAGATTTATTGGAATTATTGAAATCTATGGATTTAATAAAGAAGATTGCAAGGCAAAAATCGGTTACTGGCTTGGAAAAAAATATCGCGGAAAGGGTTATGTTCCAGAAGCATTGGAAAAAATAATTAAATTTAGTTTTGAAAATTTAAAATTAAATAAACTTTCTGCATATGTAATTAAATCCAATAAAATATCAATTAATATTTTAAAAAAATTTAATTTTAGAAAAGTAGGTGTACAAAAAAGAGATAAATTATTTGAAGGAAAATATTATGACGTGATTTTATTTGAACTTTTGAAAGGAGGGGAAAATGAAAAAGGTTTTTATTATCGACGGAAAAGAAGTAACTGAAAAAGAATTTAAAAAATTTTGTTCTCAATTGAAATTTTCAGAAAAATTTAACGAGGCATTTTTAATTAATGGGGAATCAGAAAAAAAAGATCATGGTTCAGCAAGATTTGTTCAGGCCACAAATAAAAAAGGAAAAAAATATGAATACTCAACAACTTCTTGGTCAGAAGAAGATATTTTTGAAATAAAACCTTTAAATTAAAATGAAATTCAGAGAATTTAAAACCTCGTCGGGAAAAATTGTTTTAGCAGGAAAGTCAGCAGAAAATAATGAAGAATTAGTTGAACAAATAAAAAATTACGAAAATGTTTTTCATACTGCAAAACCAGGAAGCCCGTTTGTAAATATTAAATCAAAAACAACAAACGCAAAAGACAGAAAAGAGTCAGCGATTTTTTGCGCAAGCAAAAGTCAGGACTGGAGAGATAATAAATCCGATGTCGAAATTCATTGGTTCAAGGGAAAAGATATTTACAAAAATAAAAATATGAAAGCAGGATGTTTTGGAGTAAAAAAATTTAAAACAATTCTAATCAAGAAAAAAGAAATTGAGGAATTTTTTGAAAGATTAAAAAGAGTCATTTACTAATCTACTAAATGGATCTTCACCAACTGCTTTTAGAAGACGTTCAGATAATTTGTTATAAGCTTCTTTTCCTTTATCTGTCAGTTCAATTTTTCCTCTTCTTAATACTCCTGTTCTAAATGGTAATTTTTTAACAACTTCTGCTTCAGTTAAACTTTTAACTAGATCTGAAACAGTAGAAGGACTATATCCAAAAGTTTCTCCAAGATTTTTCTCAGTAAAATGTCCTTCAGGACAATTTCCAAGAGTTAGCAAAACTTCTAACCCCTTTACATTTAAACCTAAACTATTCGTATCTTCAACAACTTCTAATGCATATCTCATGCTAAGATAAGATCTAATCGTTTTATCTGTTTCATTTCCTTCCATGAAACTAAAGAATAAAAAATGGTTTTTAAATCTTTTGTTTTGTTACTACTAAAGAATTATTTATATTTTCTTAAAGAAATCCAAGCGCCGAGCATTGCTCCGAGAGTATTGAAAACCAAATCCAACGCATTATTGTAATATCCGCCGACACCGGTTGCTTGAAAAAATACAACGGTTAAAAATTCAATTATTTCATTGAACGCTCCGATTCCAACTCCAGACAAGACAGAAATAAATCCAATTAATTTTTTTGAAGTTTCTTTTCTGCTCATTTTTTTAATTATAGCATAGACAAAAAGTGTAAGAACAACATAGCAGAAAAAATGAACAAACTGATCATATTTTAAAAAATTAAAAGGTTCGCCTAATATTGGAATTAAAATTAAATCATAAAGTTTTGTCCCATTTACATAAAAACTTCCGCCAGAGAGATGCAAAAGCATCCAGATCGTAAAACCGAACTTAGCAATTTTTGAATAATTAAAAATTTTGTCTGACTTTGCGAGCACAAAAATCAAAATACCGAGGACAATTGTGTAAGAAATGAATTCATAATTTTTTTTGAAAATAAAAAACAGCGTGAAAAACAAAAGAATTAAAACATTTAGATAAACAGACCAATCTCTTTTTTTCATATCACTACAAAGATTTATAATATTTAAACCTTGTCTTTATCTATGGTTTTTTCAAAAGTTCAACTCGGCAAAAATAAAATTACAGAAAATTTTTTTCTTACATTAAAATCTCATTTTAAAAAACACAAAATTGTAAAGGTGCAGATTTTGAAAAATGCAGGGCACAAAAAAGAAAAAGTAAAAGAATTTTCTGAAAAAATTTTGAAACGGCTCGGAAAAAATTATTCTGCGAGAATCGTCGGGTTTGTGATAAATCTAAAACGATTGCAAATGAAAGAAGAATGAAGACAACCTGCGGTTTTCTCAACTCGCAATCTCAAATTTCTGGAATATTATTGAAATTGCTCGCACACATCTTTCCCTTTCTGTTCTGGTGTGCGATATCTTTCTAACTCGGACCCGCGATTGCTTACGACGTAAACAAATAAATGCAATCGCAAATCCTCGATGCCTCCGGGGGATATCGCGAAAAACTCGTTGAGCAAATTTAATTGCAAGAAAGTTAAATAAGAAAAAATTCGCGACTAAATTTAATTCAGAATTTCAAAGATTAAAAATAATTTCTTAAAATTTTTCTTATAATTTCGCAGAAAAATTTTCAAATAAATGCGACGAAGTCGCGTAGTTTAAAAAAGAAAATTTGTCGACGATAAAATAATCTAATCTTCTTTTTCTAAAATTATTTGAATTTCTTTTTTTAATCTTGGAATATCCTCTTTTACGGATTTCCAAACTATCTTTAAATCAACTCCAAAATAATGATGCATTAATTTATCTCTCATTCCTGCAATTTTTATCCAATGAACTTCGGGATATTTATTTCTGAAACTTGCGGATAAATTTTTAACTGCTTCGCCAATAACTTCAATTTGTCTAATAACTGCGCTTTGCTTTTCTTTGTTTTTTAAAAATTCTTTTTCTTCAACATTTTTTACAAAAGATTCTATATTCTCAATAGATTCTAAAATATGTTTGATAAAAATAATTGGATCTTTATCTTCGCTCATATAATTTTTACCTCTTCACTTAAAATTTTTTGTTTTAATAAAGGGTTAATGCTGTTGTAAGTTAATAAATCAATTTTTTTCTTTAGTAATTTTTCTAATTCTAATTCTATGCCGACTAAATCCAATAAACTCCCCTTGAATTCAATTAAAATATCTATGTCACTTTTTTTATTTTGTTTGTTTTTTGCATAACTGCCAAAAATTCCAGCTCTTGCTATGCCTTTTTTTTTCAAAAATTTTGCAATAATTGGTTTTAATTTTTCTATTTTCATAATTATTAAAGAGTTAAGAGATTTATAAATTTTACATATTAAAAAAAGAAAAAAATTAGTTTGAGGATAATTTTATGTATTGAGCAAAGTTTTTTGCAAGTTACAATTAATTATATCTTTTACAAAGCGAAGAAAATTTATTTGCGCGACTTCGTCGCATTTATTTGCTTCAAAATCGTCTTGCGACAGATTTTTCCGCAAGAGAGATTATTAATATGAAAGGAAATTTTTAATCGTGGGTTTATCGGATTTTGAAATTTTGGTTCTCTGATTTTTTTGCGAGGTTCTCGTAGAAATTTAAGAAAGTTCATTTTGTCGTCGTGGAAAAATAAAAAAGAAAAAAATAGAAAAGAAGAAAAAATAAAAAATAAAAAAATTAACAGAAATTGGTATTAAAAGAGACTTCTTTTAATCCTCCGACATAACTTTGATATACAATATTAGTCACGCCGATATAGTCGTTATTTGTCCCATATACCTTCTCTATATCCCCCACATTCATTGTATCCATATTCTTTCCGTCAACAGTAAATCCCACTGCAGTGCTACTTGAAACAATAACGCTAATTGTATGTTGACCTAAAGTAATTTCCTCGCCTGAACGTATAGCTAATGGAGAATGCATAAGGCATAATATTTGCGAATTAGCTGAACTTTTTACAGAACTTAATATCGCATCCACTTCCGCCTTTGTATAGACCTCTGGCCCATATTTTGATTGCTGAACTTTTATTACTCCTGCGTTCGGACTCAGTTCAGGATTTCTCCAAAAAACAATCACAGCACCGACGACAAGAACAACTATCAAAATTATTGCAAATGTTTTCCAAAAATTATTTTCCATTTTTGTTTTCAATTTTTTACCTCCTTTCAATAATATTATCTAACTCGCAAATTTTGAAACTCAAAATTTTATTAACGAGTTATTTTCAGTTTGTTTTTTTGTCAAACTGAAAAGATAGAAATTGTCGGTTCATGTTTTAGACAATTTCTTTATTTTTTTAAGACGATATATATATATACCTTTCTATTTTAAAATATAAAATGCAGAAAAAAAGAGCCCAGATGCAATTATCTTTTGGAATGATTTTTTCAATTATTTTAATTATTTTTTTTGTAGCAATTGCTTTTTATGCAATAAAAGTTTTATTAAATACGCAAAATACTATGAATATTTCAAAATTTAAATCAGATTTGCAAAATGACGTCGACAAAATTTGGAAAAGTAGCAAGACATCGCAAGAAATTCAATACCTATTGCCGTCTAAAATAAAAAAAGTTTGTTTTGCGGACTTTTCTAATCCTGCAACAAAAAATGAAAAAATATACAATGAATCAAAGAGATATTTTTCACCTGAAAAAAACTTATTTGTCTACCCCTTTTCTTCTTATGATGAAAGTTCAAAGCCACTAGAAAACATTGATTTAGAAAAAACAACTGCTTCTGAAAATCCGCTCTGCTTTGAAGTTTTAAATTCAAAAGTAAAATTTATTTTAGAAAAAAATTACAACGAAAGTTTGGTTACGATAAAACGAACTGCTTAGATTTCAATTTCTTTGTGATGTCCTCGGAGGCATAAAGAGACATCACCTTTCCGAACTTTGAGGAGATTTCCTAAAAGAACCAGAGGGTTCTTTTAGAGGTTGTAAGACAAATTCAGGTCTTGCAAAAATTTCTTTTTCTTTAGAAATTCTGTAAAGACCAATGAGAATATCGTTTGAAAAAATACAAATTTTTTCCCCAACTTTTAATCTTAAATTTTTCTTCACCAACATCTTTAAAAAATATGTATTTCTTTATTTTATGGGGTCCTAGCTCAGCGGGAGAGCACATGACTGAAGTTAGGATTGAGTAACAGAAATCATGGTGTGCCGGGTTCGACTCCCGGGGGCCCCATATGTGATTGAAAAACAAGAATTCTGAAATCACATTTGTCGTCGGGTGACGGACTAAATTCAAATATTTTTTTATGGTTCGACCGAAAACTTTCACGAGTTATCGCCTCAAAACTAAAAAACGAGTGAGGGTTTGAGTTAGGGGGCCCCATATGTGATTGAAAAATAAGAATTCTGAAATCACATTTGTCGTCGGGTGACGGACTAAAAAATTTTTTCGTCGATGTTCAACTTTTTTGTAAAATTATTTTTTAATTCTCGTCGATAACTTCACTCTTTTATCTCTTCAGTCAAAACACTTCCGTGAGTTGTAGAATTAAGTTTGTCGTAAAAATCTAAAATTATTCCAGCAGGAATTTTCACAACAACTTCCAAATCCCCGTTATCTTTCCAATCTTCTAATTGTTTATATTGTTGCACAAGTCCGTAAGCATGTCCAGTGTAAATTGCAGGAATAATTATTTTAATTTTTTTTGTCTCAATTTTTATTGGAAGAATTCTGCTGAGCTTGTCAAAAATTTCTGGAATCTGATTTTCTATTGAAGTATTTTTTATTTGAATATGAGATTGTTCCAACGCATTTTTAATTCTTTCAGGAGTTAAAGGATTTCCACTTTGCGGGTCAATTGCGTTTCTTGCGAAAAAATCCACAACTTGTTTGAATTTCATTTCATGTTCTGCACTTCTGTGTTCTTGAGTTTCTTCAATTTCCCCTCTCTTAACAATTATTTCTGCAATTTTCTGAACATCTGTTGTCTCAAATAATTTTTCCAAATCTTCGCACGAAGCCAAGTCGCCTTTTTTAGCATTTAAAAAAATTTTATCTGTTTCAAGAATAACTTTTCCATTTCCTCTACGGAATTTCAATGCTTCTTCCATATTTACAATAACTTCAAAATGTTTTCCTTCTCTTTTTATTCTTGCGGTTGTCTGTGTCATTTAAGCAATTCCTAATTCTCTTTTTAATTCTTGAAGTTGAGGCAAACATTCTTGAACTAATGAATAACGTTCTGAATAAGTTCCCCATTCTTCTCCGTCAGAAGCATCTTTTATCATTTTATTCTTCAATCTCTTTAGCTTCAAGAGTTTTTAATTTTTCCTCTCCTGTTTTTATAAATATTAATTCAAATCTTTCAATGTCAAATTTTTTTTCTTGAACTTCTCTGAAAATTTTTAGGCCGAGTTTTATTCCTTCTTTTAATGTGATTTCTTTTTTGTAGTCCTCTCTTAATTTTTCTTTTATTTTCTCGTCGTTCTCGCCAACTGCGTTCGCAAAATAAGAAAGATAATTTCCTGTTGTGTCGCTGACAAATAATTCTGGATTTTTTTGATTCATTCCTGCAAGCATCATTGAGACACCGAAAGGTCGCGCACCTCCGTATTGAGTGAATTGCTGTTTTATATTAGAAATATCTTTTATCACAAGTTCTGGTTCAATTGCAGAATCATAAGTTATTCTGTGTTGTTGCGCTAAAACTTGTGCGCGTTCAATCAAGACCCTTGCGTCTGCAATTATTCCTGCAACACTTGCGAACAAGTGCGAATCAATTTCATAAATTTTATTTGCGGATTTTTTGACAATTAATTTATCTGTATTTCTTTTGTCAGCTAAAATAAAAACTCCGTCTGAACAAACCATTCCAATGCTTGAGCTTCCGAGCCGAACTGTTTTTTCTGCATACTCAACTTGCAACAAATGTCCTTCTGGCGAGAACATCGTCGCTGTTCTGTCATAACCCATTGCTTGATTTTGCATATCTGTTGGAATTTCCATTTTATATTTTATTTTACAAGAACCTCTTAAATTTCAGAAATGTTTAATTTATAAATATTTTGGTGATAAAATTTTAAGATTATTTTTGAAGATTCTTTTAAATATAAATTAAATGATTGAGACATTTTAGCACCAAAAAAGCTTAAAAATTAGAAAACTACGACGATATAAATGAAAAAGGTGTTGTCAGACAGGTATTTCTTGGGAAGAAAGTGTGTTTTTTGCGATAAAAATAAACTTTACAAATTAAAGACAGACGAATTAAATGCAAAAATTGCAACAAATATTAATCGCTAAAAAAATTAAAAAAAGATTGGATGATTCTTTATTATTTTTATTTAGAAATCTCTGCCCGCAGGACAACAAATGAATTAAATTTAGAATACAAATCAGTTCACAAAAAATTCATTTAAATAGATTATTGTAATTAAAAGAATACTTTAAATTTTCATTCGGGCACCAATGCCAAAAAACTAAATTTTTCAACTGCGTTTTTTGCAATTTCTTTTACATCTTCTAATTTAACTGAGTTTATATTTTTTTCAAACTCATAAAAATATTTTGCGTCTCCTTCTAACTCATTCACTAAAAGATTAACCATCTGCCCCTGTGAGTCCTCTTGCGAAATATAATAATTCCCAATCAGTTTTTCTTTGATTTCTAAAAGTTCTTTTTCCTCAAAACCATCCGCAATTTTTTTAAATTCTTCTAAAATTAATTCTTTGACTTTTTTCACATTTTCAGGGGTTGTCCCAACGTAAATTGAGTTGTAAGCAAAAAAATTATTTATTTCAGAATAACCTGAAACTCCGTAAGCCAAATTTCTTTTTTCGCGAATTTCTTGAAATAATCTTGACGACATTCCGCCAGCCATCAAAGAACTTAAAACTCGCGCAGCATAAGATTTTTTATCGTGCGAGAGAGGAACATGATATGCAAAAATTAAATTTGCCTGATCAATCCCTTTTCTTTTTAAAATTTTTTCTTGATTTTTTAATTTAATTTTTTGTTCAAAAGTTTTTCCTTTTTCATTTCCAAAATTTTTTTCTGCAAACTTAACTAATTCTTCAAAATCAGCGTCGCCAACAACACACAAGATTAAATTATTTGGTTTGTAAACTTCTTCAAATTTTTTTAAAATTTTTTCACGATTAATTGACTTCATTGTTTTTTCATCTCCGATAACTGGCAGACCCAAGGTTCCCTCATAAAGATTTGATTGAATTTCATCAAGCACAAAAATATGCGGATTATCTTTTCGCATTTTAATTTCTTCAAAAATAACTTTTCTTTCTTTTTCCAATTCTCCGTCGTCAAAAACAGAATTTTTGACCATATCTGTTAAAACCTCCAGCGCGATTTTTAATTTGTTGCTTGGCATTTTGCACCAATACGCAGTAATCTCTTCAGAAGTAAATCCATTTAAGTCCCCGCCGTTTTTTTCAATGTTTTCTGCGATTTGTTGATTTGTTCTTGTCTTAGTTCCTTTGTAAAGCATATGCTCAATAAAATGCGAAATTCCTTTTTCATTTTCAAATTCATTTATTCCGCCTTGTCTCACCCCGATTCCGACGCTAACAACAGGAATTTTTCTTTTTTCAAAAATAATTACCATTCCATTTTTCAAGACCTTTCGTTTAAAATTAAAGTTCATAGATAAAAAAACCAAAAGAAGTTTATAAATTATTTGAAAAGTTTTGAAATAAATTTTCTTTAATTAACTCAACCAAATGCATAACCTGTAAAAACAAATCTGGAAATTCCTGTGAAATAGTCATTCGCGCTATAATTTCTCCCTCATAACCTTGCGTGCGAATTTTTTTAATATTCTCAATAATCTTTTTATAATTTTCTTTTCCACGATTATAATTTGTTCTCTCTTTTGTTCCGTCAATTGAAAATAGAATCTTAGAAATCTTTTTCAAATAATTTACTTCAAGCAAATTCAAAAGTTTTCCATTTGTCTGCATTCCGAATTCAGCGTCGATATTATTAATAGTTTCTTTAATTTTTTTGATATTCAAAAGCGGTTCTCCGCCGTAAAAAATAACCGCTGGATTTCTATCCTGCTTCAAAAATTTTTTCAATTTCAAAACATCAACTTCGGACTCGCACGGCGTGCTAAAATCAAATTCAAATTTTTCAGAAAGTTTGTCGCCAAATTCTTTCATAGATTTTTCATAACAATATTTACATTGAGAATTACATTTTTCAGTCATCAACAAGTGCCGGCACATAAAAATAATTAGAAATGGGATTTAAAAATTTTGGGAAAAAAACAGAAGAG
>Ga0209727_1002751_pt1 | contig 11997 bp, 14 predicted proteins | sample RifGroC1_FD_183995 | JGI IMG/M metagenome (GOLD analysis project Ga0209727, IMG submission 183995) | Groundwater microbial communities from Rifle, Colorado, USA - Groundwater C1 (SPAdes) (version 2) | ecosystem: Environmental > Aquatic > Deep subsurface > Groundwater | place: Rifle, Colorado...
GCAATTATTTCCATCAATAGTGCAATCTCCGCCCCAACTTCCAAAACCATAACCACTATCGCCAGAAGCGCTTAAAACATCAAAAACTGTTCCTTTGGTGTAGCTTGGGGAACAAGATTTGCCGGCAGATTCATGACAAAGCGTGACGCCATTTTTATCAGACACCGTCCCCGACCCGGAACCCGTGATATTGATTGTGAGAGTGTATTTATCATCGCCACCGGGTACAGAAGAAGATGAACCGCCACCGGGTACAGAAGAAGATGAACCGCCACCGGGTACAGAAGAAGATGAACCGCCAGGACAAGCAGGACATCCCCCGCCACCACAATCAACTCCTGTTTCTCCGTTGTCTTGGGAGCTGTTGTAATTACATATGCCAGTGCTGAGATCAACAATTACAAAATACTTTGATGTGCCACAAGTATTTGTATTAGAACAATTGAAACTTATCCAGCCGACAACTTCCGAACCCCATGCGTAGCCGGAAAATTCGCCGTATTTTGCGCTAGACGAAGTTAAATTTATAGAAACTCCATTAGCCCAAGAAGCGCTCATTTTTATCCACCCATCCCAGCTGTCCGTACGACTCCACCCTGTGCATGTATTATTAGGTTCAGATTGATTGGTTGGATAAACGGTCTTATCATTCATACCGGCGCAAGCTCTTGCCCAACCAGAAACCGCGCCCGTTGAAGGATTGACAGTCGCGGAAGATCCGCCTATTCCACCGCTATCCGCTGATAAACTTTCAAATTTTATCCACCCGATATTGCTTGACCACGCGTAGCCGGAAAGTTTGCCTGTTAAATCGTCATACTTTACTTTGTAGCTGGATGTGCCGCATGTTCCAGTGTTAGAACAATTGAAACTTATCCATCCGATATTGCTTGACCATGCGTAGCCTGTCACATTATACGACTCCGCTTTGACCGCCGCAGGTGCGGCGGCAAAAAGCAAGCCGAAAAAGAACAAACTGAAAAATATTTTTGAGAAACAAATTTTGTTTTTTGGAGGCATTAAATTTAAAATAAAGTTGGATTAGTGTATCTTTTCAACAGATTTTAACAGATCGCTAATTAGTTATTTTTGCGCAAACTGTTCTTACTCTTATTACAGGATTACTTCCAAAGCATTTATCATTGGTACCTAATCTGCATCCTCCTTCTTCAGAATCACTACTGCTACCGCCATCAACATCACTCGTGCCGTCAGATCCGTCATTGTTGACCGCCGTCAAATCCCAATCACCGATGTATCCTGTGCAGGTGGCAGTACAACCCACTCTTGTATAGCCGGAATCGCATTTAATGACGCCTTTATTCCATTTATTTGCCTTACCTGATTCTCCCCAAGGCTTAGTGTCGGTATAGTAGTCGCTATCATCTTTACCTAACTTAATTTTGGTCACAATTTTCATCTTCCCCCACTTTGTCGTTCCGTCCGTATCGGCAGAAATAAGGACATTGCCCGTCTCACCCGACCCTGTGGTGAATCTGCCCTTTAGGGCTTGAATCGTTCCATTTAAATTTAAAGAACCGGCTTTTGATTGAGTCGTTGGTCCGACATTTATCGGAGCATCGGTGTTTTTTTCAGTAGGATTTGCTGTTGGGCTTGTCCATGTGGAGTACGCGTAGCTCACACCGGCAGACAAAACCAATCCGACAACTATCGCCAAAATTGATTGTTTTATTTTATTCATTTTCTATTTTTTAATTATTTTAATTATTTTGTAATCTTAACTTTTTCAACTCTTCTTCCTGCCTGTCCATTTCTTCTTGCGATAACGGATTCGCCTGACTCTCTTCCCTTAATTTTTCCAATTCTTCATCCTGCTCTCTCAATTCTTCCTCCGTAAGCGGATTGGCCAGAGATTCTTCGCGAAACTTTTTTAACTCCGCCTCCTGTCTTGCCAATATCTCTTCCGGCGACAGAGGATTCGGCGGCGCGAAGCGAAAATAATCGCTTGAGAAATAAAATACCGCTCCCAAAATCGCGACGGCAAATATTATAATCGCGATTTTTTTCATATTGCCTGATGAGTAATAAACTGACATTTGCATAGATTATACAAGCATTGAAAAACCCGCGCAATAAGGAGGTTATCAACATCTTGACTTTATTAAATAAATATGTATAATTGCTAGTTAGAGAAGACAATAGTTCTTCGTAAATTTCTATATAGAGAAACTTTTTAGGAGACCTGAAAATGAAGAAATTTTGGATCGTTGTAGCAGTCGTTTTTATTTTATTCTGTTTTAGCAATGATACGGAAGCCAAAACGCAAAGAGGAGAAGTTGTCATTCATATTGGCGACAATTTTTTGGAGAAAAAGTCTAAAGTTGAATATTTTCTCAAGGGCAAGGATAATACCCTTGTTCCATTGACACGGGAACACATCGGGGATTCGCCTCCCCGACCGGGCCAAAGAGCAATTTTGTCGCATAGCGGCAAGTTGCACTACTCTGCCGAAGAAGAGGATGAGGGAACTGGAATAGAATTTAACGCAGTTAGCGGAGAGAAAAATATCTTGATTGTTCTTCTCAAGCCGGCAGACGAAACAATACCATGGGAAAAAGAGAAAGCGGAGGAATATTTTCAACCTTCAAAGGATTTTTTTGAAGACCCGCGGCAACATAGCAAAGTTACATTAAAGTTGTCGGTGGTTGGCTGGATAGAATCGGAAAAAACAAAAGAAGAATTAACTCGTAGTGCCGACGGACAATTGGCTGGTTTGGCTATAGATGAGGCGATAAAGTTCACCGATTCTGGTGGTGACTATGATGTTGACTACAATGAGGTTGATTGCCTCTTTGTGGTTGTGGCAGACAATGATTATACATGGACATGGGCGTGGGCATCAATCGGAGATAACGAAAACTCAACTAATGATGGGGATGTTAGCTTTTCTTACATTAGGATGGGTTCTGATGTTTTTTCAAACGAACCATCCCTCACAAATAAGCATGAGCTTATGCACGCCTTATGCAAACGACGCCACGAGGCCGGAATGAACACTGCTCGGGAAGACACCTGCGGGTATGACGACGAAGTTGAACCTGAAGAATATAACAGCATCTATAGCATAATGGGCGGAGGAGACAGTTCTTATCTCCCATTGTATTTCCAGTATCTTCTTGGCTGGCTAGAGAAAGAAAAAATCACCTTTTTTTCTGATTCTGTTTCTTCTTCCGTGGAATTATGTCCGCGAGAAGTGGAAAATGCGGACGGAAAACAGCTTATTGTTATAAAAACCGGTAATAACAATAATAATAAGGGGTATTTTTCTGCCGAGCTCTATGAAAAAGATTTGGAAAAACATCTCAACTATACCGATATTAAAAGCGGGCTATTGATAAGGTGGCACGGAAATTTGGTGAGAAGCGGTTACGGGGGATATAATTCGGTCATTTTTCTTCAAGAGACAAGCGACTATGAATCATTTCTCCGCCCGGGCGAAGAAATTTGCGGGTTAGGAGCGAAAGGCGAAATATCAATAAGATATGTTTCTTTAGAGGGGGAAAGCGCAGAAACGATGATTGCCACAGTGGAGATTAATATTGAAGGTGAACCGGAACCGACACCGAGTCCGAGTCCGTCGCCGACACCATCGCCTAGCCCAACTCCGAGTCCGAGTCCGAGTCCGACACCGAGCCCGACGCCAACTCAGTCCCCTTCGCCGACACCAACCTCAAGTCCGACACCAACACCCGTTTTGGCTGAAATGTTTTTGGAAGTCTCTTTAAACAAAGAGACTATCCGAAGAGGTGGCAAGGTCAAGGTGAAAGTGTTAGTAAAGGATGCCGACGGAAATCTTGTGGAAGCAGACAAGATTTCCTGCCAGATGACGAGGGCAAACGGAACTTGGCTGTATGGAGTGGAAAGGAACACTTCTAAGACCAATTTCAGTTTTAGGGTTAAAAATAAAAACCCTTTAGGTAAATACAAAATCTTAGTCACAGTATCCAAAGGAGGTTACGAAGACGCAAAAGTTGAAAAGTTCTTTAAAGTAAAGGTGAAGTGAAAGTGAAGCGCTAGAAAAGTTCTAGATGTTCTATCGTTTCGCTTGTTGTAAATTGTTTCAAATGATGTTTTTTTGTTGGACACTCGGTGTCCAACATTCAATATTATCCCCCGTCCAGCTTATAGCTCGGCCGGGGGATTTTTTATGAAAATGAAGATTGGATTTTTTCATTAAAAACCTAATCGCCCCACCATGACTGCTGTCCAGCATATCGGGTGTAGCCACTTGTGGTATTTTCTCTTCCTACTACCTACCCGCCCGCAACGCCTGAGCGGACTTATTCTTGCGATGGCGGGCGCGGCAACCTAACACCTACAACCTTCTGCTCACATTGCTTTCTAAACGGAAAAATGTTATAAATTGGTTCTAACTTAATGACTTTGAATTACGAAACTGTATATATTCTTATATCGTCATTGCGAGCGAAGCGTGGCAATCTATGATTACGCGCGATAAGCTCTGGATTGCCACGCCGGAGTACCGACTCGCAAAGACGGAAAACAAGGGTTTCGTAATTCAAAGTAGATTAACTTAATAATAGTGTACTTTATCAAGGGAAAACTTAATCAAGAGAAGGAGCGTAATAATGAAAGTAAAGCAATTTTTACTTTTAATTGTAGCTGGGATTATGGTGCTGTCCGTGTGTGGGGGTATGAGATGTATCCGCAAAAAAACATATCAAGAGGAACGCTCTTTATTGTTGACGGAGAATGCGAAAGTCTTATATCTACTATCAATAACGCCAATGCACGGAAAACCAAGCATTATTAATCCTTCAACTGACAACGGCGAGATGAGCACGTGCTTCGTTCCCGTGAATGTTGATGTGCCAAATGTTTATGCGATAATCCTTAAGTGTGAACACGGGGAGTTTATATTTAAATCCCCAAAAATCAAGCAATTATGGGAAGGGCTTAAAGAGGGACAAGAAGTTATTGTAACTTACAGGGAGGTATATAAAAATAAGTATAACAGTTACAAATTGAAAGAATCCCGTCTAATTAAATATGAATTTATTGACGTAAAACCAAAATAAGTTTTTATTATTTTATGGATTTTAAAAAGCTGGAATTTAAACCTCCAGCTTTTTTACTTGCTCACAAAAGTGAAAACATCATCTCAAATATCTCGCAATGTTCTTATTGTGTTCCTCAAGCGTGCTTGCGAAGTGCGTAATTCCCTTTTTATCTGAAATATAAAAAAGATATTTAGTTTCTTTCGGATTAATGGCCGACTCAATCGCGTCCAAGCTTGGGTTGGAAATCGGCCCGGGCGGCAAGCCTTTGTTGAGATATGTGTTGTAGGGTGAATTTATTTTTAAATCATCTTTAGCTATCGCTCTGTCTTTTTTCTGCGTTATGTAAGGAAAAACAGCGTCAACTTGAAGAGGCATTCCTATCTTTATCCTCTTCCAAAGAATTCCAGCGACAATCCTCCTGTCTTCCGCAGTCCTGACTTCTTTCTCAAGAATGGAAGCCATTATCAAGACTTCTTGAAAGGTTTTATTGAATTTCTTGGCGTCTTTCTGAATCAATTCAACTTTGTCTCTAAAATTATCCATCATAATTTCTATTATCTGCTTGGCTTTAATATTGGGCAGGAAAAAATATGTGTCGGGATACAAATATCCTTCTTTGTCTTTCGCGAGACTGATAAAATCTTCTTTATTAAAATTCCGCAAATCATCTTTCTTGGATAACAATTCGGCTATATCATAAACACTAAAACCTTCAGGAACTGTAATCTTTACGGCTGACAGCCTAAAATCTCCATCAGTGAATCTTTGAGCAATTTCAAACACATTCTCCTTCCTGTCCAAGACATAGTCTCCGGAGATTACACCTTTATTTCCTGAAAATAAGATAGTCAAAACTTTTAACGCCAGCGCTGATTTTATTATATGATTTTTTTCAGCCTCATTCGCTATTTCTGAAAGATTGCTTTTTTCTGGAATTGAATATATAGAATTTACGGGAAAGTCAGCCGGAGGACTTGCAAAAAAATAATAAAAAAATCCTGCCGCCAAAAAAAATGTCGCGGCGGCAATAGTCAAAACCTTTTTGCTCGGTTTGAATGACAATTTTTCCGCCACTTTATGTAATATGTAAAACATTGATAAATAAAATTATAGGACTTACAAAGGTAGGGATCCGGTCTAAACCACCGAGGTTCTGGATTCCCGCATGCGCGGGAATGACATAAAAATCAGGAAGTGACAACTAGAGATATGTCATAAACTAAATAGGCAAATTTGACGGAGGTTCGGCTTTCTTGGAAACAATTCTCGCGAATGATGGTGTCTGCGCGACACTTCCGGGCAAGTGGAAAATTGAAGCGAGCCCTTCCGTATTTATCACAAACCATTTTTTCTGATAGGGCGGATAAAAATAGGAGCGTAATTTGTAAGCATTGAGCATTTTCTTTTTTTTCTTGTTAACCCTTATACTTTTGTAATCCTGCCACGGATAATCAAAAAATGTTATTCCGTAGGATTTAAAACTGTTTAAATTATTGGAATGAAACTGTCTGGTAATGCCAGTCATAGCGGCACTCATACCCTTATTAAATTTATTTTTCTCGGCAAGATAAATAATACGAATGCCGCAATCAAATCCGAGCTTGGAAACATTTTTTTCAATGGCGGCAATCTTCTCAATCTGACCTTTGGTCGGATTAGGAAAGGCGGGGTAGTCAGATTCAGTTTCTGGAGTAGCTTCTTTCCTGATTTTCTCAATCTCCTCTTTGGCTTCGTCCTGCCAAGTATCTGCCTTTTCAAACCATGTCCCTTTCTTAATCTGCTCTTTCTTATGGGCTCTTATCAAGATTTGAATCCAAGCTTGTTCGCCTTTCCCCATTGAACCCAAAAATTCAATTATCGGCGTAATCGGGTCAGTCTTGTATTCCTCCTTCGTGTCTGCTTTATCCAACCCATAATCAACATAAGTTTTTATTGGGTAAGCGCTAGATTTACTGAATTCAAAGTTTGTGCCCATAAGCCCTATTTTATCTTTGTCAAAAAATACTCCTTCGGTATAATCCGGCGCTTCGTAAATTTCCACCGTCGGATATTGAGCGTAAAGTTGCGCTTCAATTATGTTTTTAAAAGACGCTTCAGTCCAGATGAAAAATCGCACGACTCCTTCTGTGGAAACCATTTCCAAAGAAAACCACGGCCTCGTCTTCCCTTCCCAGAATTTGGCATACCATGTCCCTTCGCGGCCGGTCTGATGCAATCCTATTAGAAATGTTTCCATTGCGAGTGGCGATTTGGTAATCTCTTTCGGCAACTTGATTTCCAAAAGTATTCGCTTCTGCTTGCTCCAAAAAAGCGCTCTAATATACCTCACCCATAATTTCCAGCCGATAATTATAAGCAGTATTGGAAGCCATATCGGCGAATACGAGATTAAAGTATCCAAAACTATTCTTTCCAAATCCGGCAGATTATTAGAAATGAATGACAAGAAATTATTTAGCATAAATAAATGCGTAAGGCGGTTCTAAAATTATGCGATAATAATACCACCGCAAACGTGAACTATCAATCTTTAACGGGAGGTTTTAGTGGCTAGGTTTTAGGTTATAGAGAATAGAAGTTTGTATTAATTTCTAATGTCTAATTCCAAAACCTAACCACTATTCACTAAAAACTGGAATCTGCTCCCGACCTAGTCCCTAAAACCTAATCACTAGAACCTAATTCGGTCTATTTCGCAACTGTATATTTCCCTTCTTTGTTTTTCTTGAAATATTTCGGATTTTGGAGATTGACCGTGATGGTATTTTCTTTTACATACCTTTCTTTCATTACCTTATCTATTATTTCTTCTTTGCTCAAAGGACCGTGTTTTTCCAAAATTTTTCTTATCACATCTTTAACCACGCCGCTCATATATCCCCATTCCGAAAGAGCGTAAAGACCTCTTCCGACAAGCACGAACCTAGGGTCTTTAATCAGTTCGTTGTGGCAAGTGGCGATATGGGCTTTTTTCTTGAAAACTTCGCTGATTATTCTGGCGACTTCTTTAAAATGAATTGGCGAGCCGTGTTTTCTTATTACCAAGAAGGCGTAATCGCGCATCCCTTTCGCACTGATGTTGGGAGAAGCAGTCTTTCCCCATTCACCCAAAGGATTCTTGCCTACTCGCTTGGAAATTGAGAGCCATCTCCTTACCATCTCTTCATTTTTTAAATTTTCCGCCAAGTCTTTGATGTGTTCCATAAACGCTTTGATCATTTCCGTTTCCGATATCAAATCTTCGTCTTTCAGATTTTCATAGACTTTTTTAAGCGATCCGTGAACCTTCTCTGAAAGCTCTTCGTTCACATACCACCTGTGCTTAAAATCTTCATCTTCTTTGATTTTCTTGAAAGGGTGCCCGATCACCAAAAGAAAATTGATATGGTTCTGAATAGTCGTATCTTTGGAAATATGGTCAAGAAGGTCCTGTTCCACAATAATTCCCCCCAAAGAGCGGATGAGTGATTCCAGTTCGTCAAAGGCGGAATTTTCTTCAGTGTAATATTTGGATTTTCTTATCGCGGCGATTGAATGGTTTTCTATTTGGCGAACCCGCTCCCTCGTAATTCCATAATACTGTCCTATCGCTTCAAGCGTCATCCTTTCGTCGTTCTTTCCCAATCCGTACCGGCTTTCCATAACTTCTTTTGACCTGTCGGAAAGAGCCGACAGAAGCTTCTTTGACGCTTGTTTTGGCTTGAATTTAATTATAGGCATTTTTGTGCGATTAATAAATAATAATCAATTTGTTTCTTATGTATATCACATTATATAATTAAGTCAACGGCATTATCAAGTTTCGTAATACAAAGCATATAATGATACCCGTTCATTGAGAGGAAGTGAAAAACCCCGTTCTTTTGTCGAGAAAGAGCGGGGTCTTAAAATAATCGGAATATCTTTTTAAAGAATCTTCCATTTCCAGAGACGAGAACGATATATGAGCAAGGCTATGAATATTCCCGCAACGGAGCCTGAAACTTTGGCAATTGTGATCAGATATGTCTTCAATTCACGGACGAAAACGCAAGAAAAAAAGGCCAGCGTCGCCGCGAACAGCGTGATAGTCGCGCAATTCATAATCCCCCTTGAAGAAAGGAAATAATGAATCGTCTGAGAAAAACTCGCCGCCGCTTTAAAGATTTCATAATCAACTTTCGTATTCATGTTGACTATCAGAGTCTTTAATCCTTGCCGGTAAACAACATCGCCATTTTTATCTATTATCACTTTCACTGTCTGCCTCCTTTGAGTTTAAACAGGTTAAATTTTGAGACAATAATTGCCGCGGTTTCTTCCGCGGATCTGCGCGATGTGTCAATGATTAAATGAAACTGCTTATCTGGCGCCAATTTTTTGACGCCGTAAAGTTTACGGTATCTTCTCTTCGCGGCCTGCTCCCTGAAATTTGTTTCTTCAGAAACGACCGAAGTGGGTATATTCTGCCTTCTGGCCACTCTCTGAATCCTGGTGGCATAATCGCAGACAAACTTTATCTTTATTGAATCTGGAATGAAGTGATAAGCTAGACGGCTTTCCACGACAAAGTTATTTTTTTCTTTGCCAAACTTTTCTATATATTTGTCCAGCTCAAGATCATATTTTGAATGTGTTAAGCAGATTTTTTCAAGCTTGGAAACTTCAATTCCAAGTTTAACCGATTTTTCTCTAAACAAATTCCCGCTAGACAAAAAAGTGTGACCTAAATTGCTTGCCAACATTTTCCCAACCGAAGTCGTGCCTGTCCCCGCGAGTCCAAAAATAGTTATTTTAGCCAATCTCTTTCTCCTTTCTAAAGATTTTATTTATATTTTTACAAAGTCTGAAATAAAAGTAATGGAAATATTTAATATAGTCAATGCTTAAGGGGTGGGTAAAAACCAAATGAGATAATTAGCCGATTGGGCTTTTTAATTTCGCTTTTGAATTCCTCTTTTTTCTTTTGTAACCAAACCAGACGATAACGCCGAATATAATGAACGCAACGGCGCCTATAATTATTTCTTCAAACAAAAACCAGCCTGTCGCGAGACCCATCAAAGTTAAAATTATTCTTATGTTCATAAATTATTTTAACTTCTTCTTGATATCCGAAACTCTCATATGAACCTCGCCTTTTCTCTTCATCTTTCTCGTCGGTTTTATGCCCAGATTTTTGACGACACCTTTGAGGCGCGGAGCGCACCCGAAATGTTCTGCTTTTGAGATTTGAAACTTGCCTTTGTTTGTCTTCATATTAAATAAGTTTACTGAATTAAAAAATATAAGCAATATCATCGGCAATAAGTCATCTCGGAAATACAATCACCGTCTCCCACGCTCCGTCTTCCGTCTGCTTAACCTCCGCTTCGTGGTAGGTCACATCTTTGATGTCTCTGTGAAATGATTCGGTGGAAACTCCGAAAAGTTTTGCTCTTAAGCTGGTCGGCTGGATTTTGTAAAAAATCACATGCGTGTAAAATTCTTTATTCGCGTTCGCGAGAGACAATGTCTCATTAAGAAAATCCACTAAAAGTGCCGTAGTGTCTATGGCTTCAAGAGATATTTCCCGCTCTATTTTTTCCGGCAAAAACTTCTGCACCGGCTTCAATATATACATCATTCCCAGAAAAGCGTCGGTAAAAAGCTGCTCCAGATTTCGCCCGCGCGCCGCAATTCTTATATCGGCAATGTGTTCATTTATTTTGTAAGGCATAAATTTTTTGATTAAACATAGTTTACACTATATTCCAAGATTATTTAAACAGATCCATAAATTTCATCGGGTCTATGGAATTATTATTTATTCTAAGGCTCAAGTGAAGATGGGGGCTTAAAGCGTAGCCTGTTTGTCCGCTTAAACCTATTGTCTGTCCGCGCTTCACCAGCTCGCCTTCGTTCACATTCATTCTTGAAAGGTGCAGGTAGAACGACATAAGACCGAAACCGTGATCAATCACTATGACCTTTCCGTAATTGCGAAAATTTCGGGCGATGCGGACAACTCCCCTGTTCATTGCCGCGATAAGTGTCCCTTCTTTGGCTCGGAGATCAGTCCCTTTGTGAGCAATAGAGTATTCACCGGTCTTTCGAGAGTAGCCATAGTCGTCCGTCACAAAAATATTGGAAAGCGGGTAAACAAATTTCTCCGTCCAAAAAGCCTTTTTGCCGGTGCGTAAATTGGCAAGGATTTTATTCTCTTCCGCTAAAGTGGAAACCAGCTTGTTTTGGCTTTCTTTCGTGTCTCCTCCCAGCTTTTGAGGAATTCCTAGCGGCGCTTCAATCTTTTCCCGCGCGCCGACAATGATGATTTTTTTAATTGATTGTCCGTCGGAAAATTGCGCCATAAGCTCATAACTTCCCGATTTTTTTCTCAAATCAATTCCGATTAGCGCGGTCGGCTTTTTCTGATACATAAATATGCCGAGCGGCTGGCCATCAAAAGTCATTTTTTTCACTGCCGAAATATTTTTGACTCCTTCAATAACCGCCATCAAAGGTTCACCTTGAATAACATTGGCGGGTAAAATTTTCACATCTTTCCCATTCGCGCCGGCATGAAGCGCGAAAGAAAAAAATAAAATTATCAAAAATGAAAAGGGGGATAATTTTTTTATCGCAAGTCTCATTTGCCATAAAGTATAGTCTGAAATAAACTATCCTGCTAGACTAAAAACGAACTAATAAAATATGGGAAGAAATGACCAAAAACTCATTGTTGATTATTTGAATGGCGATGATGACGCTATCGCGCTCCTTATTGACCGCTACCTTAAAGCCGTCTTTAATTTCGCATATCGTCTTGTCGGAAAATCGGAAGATGCCGAAGACATAGCGCAATGGACATTTATAAAAATCCAGCGCCAGAAAAAATAAACTTCTAGCCGCGAATATACGCGCTAAAACTGACTGACAATTTTTTCTTAATTTTCTATATTCAAGAAAAATTTTTGCACGGCTTTTTCTCCGATTA
>Ga0209727_1002756_pt1 | contig 11985 bp, 19 predicted proteins | sample RifGroC1_FD_183995 | JGI IMG/M metagenome (GOLD analysis project Ga0209727, IMG submission 183995) | Groundwater microbial communities from Rifle, Colorado, USA - Groundwater C1 (SPAdes) (version 2) | ecosystem: Environmental > Aquatic > Deep subsurface > Groundwater | place: Rifle, Colorado...
GAGTTTAAATCTTCTTCCTTAGATATTCTGAATACTTCTCGCACTCTACTGCAAATAATGCACATATTGTCGATAAGCGCTTTAATGCTTTAAGAAGTTCTCTCCTTTGCTTGTTTATTGCTGCAATCTCCTTTTTAGTTATAGCCTTCTCGTTCATCATCTTAAGCATAAATACTAGCACAAATGAATACAAGGAGTATGTCGAAAATGATACAAGCAGTCTATAGGATTGTAGGGTATGGGAAAACCTATAACGCATCGAGACGTTCTCGAGAAATTTGGTGCAAGACTCCAGAAAGTAAGAAAGGAGAAGCGTGTTAGCCAAGAAGAGCTTGCTGCCCAGTTGTCGATGCATCGTACTTATGTTGGGATGATAGAGAGAGGAGAAAGAAATCCCACAATAAGAACGCTGTATAAGATTGCTAAAGCGTTAAAGGTGAGTGCTTCTGATTTACTTCCTTTTTAATCATCTTGCCATCAAAAAATAAATTCCGGAAATAATAAGAAGAACTAGGACTACGCCGACTATTACAGGTGTTCTGTCTGGGGACTTTCTTTGCTCAATAATAGCTCCGTAGGAAAAAGGCCGTTTATCTGGTCCTTTTTTAAAGAATTTCATCCTTCCTTCAGTATATCAAGAATTTTACTTATTTTTATACACAAGGAGTATGCACTTCTTACACTTTTCACACAAAAAAAGGTTAAAATAAATTTTTGTGAAGCAAAAACCAAACCGCGAGCATAAAAAATTTCCCAAACTGCGATTTTTAGTCATTGATGATGAGGTTGCTATTGGTGAGGCTATCTGTTTTGCGATTGATATGACTGGAAATGATACGGTTCGCTTTTCCAATCCTGCTGACGCAGTAAAAGATTTTAGAAAAAACCCCAGTAAATATGATGGTGTGTTTACTGATTTAAGTATGCCTCAGATGAGTGGAGAAATGGTCATAGAGAGAATAAGAAAAATTACCCAAGAGATCCCTATTGTTATTTGCACTGCAACAGGAGGAATCTTTACTACTGAGGATCTGGTTAAAATGAACGTTTTATCTCTTATTGCAAAACCTTTTGAGTTGAGCGATATTGAATTAGCAGTCAAGCAAATACAAGAAAACTATATGATGCGAAATAGCCTACTAAAATAGAGGTTAAGCGCCAAGCATTTGACCAATCAGCGGTATTTTGTTCATTAGCTCTCGAATTCCTCCGGCTACCCCTGGACCAGGTGGTTGAGTCCCCTCAACGGGCGACACAGGCCCATTCTGGGGGTTGTTCATTGGTGTTTCTACTGTCGATGCTTCTGTTTGGTCTGGTCCTAGCAATAATTCGATATAACTGTCCAGGTCTAGTTCTTCGAGCATTAGCTTTTGTAGCTCTCTTTTTCGTTTCAACCATCGCTGAATGTCTGCTGGATCTTTAGGATCTGGTTTGTCCTGGGCAATCAGCTTATCGTAGAGAAGCAGTATTTGGTTGATTCTGGCTTGTTGGTCCGGTGGAATAACTGGTTCTACCTCTACAATTGCATCTACTTGTACTTTTTTGTCTGCCTCTTTGAATTCTTTAAAGTCCACTTTATCTCCTACAATTCTATAAAGTTTATCTTTATCTACAAATTCTTGGTTCATTTGAATGAGAATGTTTACTAGTTGGGTTAATGCTACGGCTACAGTCTGTGCATTCATGCTTAGGCGGAGATTACTTTGTCCCAAGAGCATTGCCACTTTTCCTAGTGGCTCATTGGTTGATTGTGGCATTCCTTGCATATATTCTCCAAGTGCTAGGGTTCTGGAGATTTCATCACGCATTAATTTGTCCTCATTTACTCCCATCAGGCTTATTTCTGGTGGCCTTTCGATAACTGCATCGTCCATTTTGCGAAGTTCCCAGATTGCTCCAGGGGAGAAGATAATGTCGTTTTTGGTAATACCGGAGTCCTTCCGGATTTTGACTACTGGGTCTAGCATTAAAACCACATCATCCATTCTTTGGTTTCTAAGGTCTGCAATCTCTGTAATCGTTGTTTCTACAGGTTCGATATGTCCGGTTGCCCAGAATTCCCAGAGGAGTGGCATATCCGGCAGGTCTATAAAAATCTTTCCAGTGTTTACACCAAGATAGGGGTTTTCGTCATCTCTTATAACAACTTCGCCATTTGATATAACAATGAGTTTATCTTCCTCAAAGTCCCAGCATTCCCACAGTTCCAGTTGCTTTTCGCCTTCTGCTTTGGCTGGGAGGATCTTTCCTTCTCCGCCTTGCTGGTCTTTTTGACTGCCTGCAATTTGCGACATTTTCTTTGTATTGACTTCATATCGCTCTTTTTTCCAATCCTCAACCACTTTTGACTCACAGAACTCAAGATTCTTATAAATCTTATTTTCGCCTCTGTTTTTTTCTTCTTTCTCTATTTTCTCTTTCTTTTTGACAATCCGATGAATTAGCCACGGACATGCCTCCTGCAGGTCTTCTGTTTCCGGAGCGGGCAGGAAGTCCCAAAGGTCTACAAGACTGGCTGTGGGGTCATCGTAGGTTGTTATGGTCTTACCATCTTTGGTAACACTTGATACCTTCCATGCTAGTTTAAGGATTCCATTCCCATATATGACTGAGGACTCTATCCAGTGGGGCAGTTTCTTTGCCAGCTCTATAATGTCAAAGTCGTAATTTACCAAATCATCCCATGACTGTAGAGACTCTGACTCAACATCTTGCTTCTCTCTGGGAAGAATGCGTGTTTTGCGCTTTGCTGTAGCAAGTCTAGATACCACTGTCTGGACGATTTCAAAGGCAATAGGTGGCATGAGTCGGGTGTTATAAGCGTAGTTCTGCTTATTCTGGTAAGCTCTGTAGAGCATGTACATCCGTAGCCATTTTGCTTGGTAGGGATCTCTGAATTCTTTGGCACGCTTAAATCTTGCCTTCCATTTGGTCAAGAGTTTTTGCTCCTCATCGGTAGGTTCATACTTTCTAGTCTCGGTTATTTTTTCTTCTTTTACTTCTGGCATATTTTTTGCAACAAAAAAGGGCTTAGATTCATCTACTCGTGTGAGTAAAAAATCTAAGCCCCGAAAGATTCGTTAGGCGAATTTCGTTACAGCTTCATGCTACAAAAGTGGAACTGTCTTTTTCAAGTACGTTACTGGTTATTGAAAGCTAATAGTGGAGAGGATTTGATCTGTAATCTCTTTATTTTCTGCGGTTGGCGGATAAGTAGAGAAAGAGTGAAGTTTACCATCTTTGACTATAACCGTCATATATCTGCCTTTTTGTCCTAATACTAACCCTTCAATTCCTTTATAACCGCCCATAGTGATATCTTCTACTGTAGCAGGGTCCATTTCTTTTTTAGATTTCTCTAAGCTATCGTTTGATGCACTGTTGCTTATATTGTATAAACCATAGAGTTGATATGTAATTTCATCATTATCAGTTTTTTCAATATAAAAACTTGCAGTTCTCGGTATACCTGGATCGTCTACTGCTTTCTCTTCTCTAAAAGTCATGCCTTCTGGAGTCGTAATGTACAAACCTGCTGTTCCAATAAATCTTTCATTTGGCTTAAGTTCTCTATTTGGCGTTGCAGGTGGAGTAGTAGGAGAAGCTTTAACTGCCTGTGTGTCAGCAACAGTAGTTTGTTTGGATGTGCTCACCTTATCAGAATAAAAAGATACTCCAGCTATTATTAATCCAATCAAAGCAACAATAGTAATAGGTTTTATTCTCATACTTATTGATCTCTGCCACCTGGCATAAAGGTGTAATTATAGAGGTTGAATTTGCTCGATTTCTTGCCTTCATTAAGGAGTATTTGTGCTATTTCCTCATCTGTCATTTGCTTTGTTAATTGGTAGGAAGATTCTGTTTCTATAGTGTTGCTTCCAGCTTTAATTGCTCCTTCACTGCCTGGGGTAATGTCTTTGCCTTCTCTAAGACGTTTGAGTAAATTTTCTTCGTTATCAACTAATCGATAGTAGTGGAGATTTCCTGTTATGGCCATTAATGTGGTATCCTTGCTTACTCTAAATTCTACGCCGTTTTCTGCTGCTGATTTGGCTTCTTCTCTGCTCATCCCCATCTTTTCTACAAAATAGTCTTCTACATCCTTGCGTTGTTCTTCTGCGATATCGCCTTGAAGAGAGGGGAAGTTTTGCCTGTTAAAGTAAAGATAGCTTCCGGCGAGTAATAAAATGATGCCTATGATAGCTGCTATCGTTAATTTACTCATATCTGTGTAATCTGAATATATCAAAAGTGAGCCTATAAGTCCAGCGGATTTCTTAATTTTCTTATTTGTCTTACTACCTTCTCAAGAAGCAACCTAGCCCCTTGATCAGGGGGGCTAGGCAGGAACAAAACGATTAGAAGTCTGCCTAGTCGGCAATCTTCTGCTCATCAAAGCCAATCTTGGAAGTGCCGTTGCATGGATTATCATCCAGCCAGACATTTCCAATGTTATACCACCACGGATCGCTTGGGTCTGTTCTTACCCAGGCATCGTAGTACGAATTCTGGTTAATCGAAAAGTGGAATTGGCTTCCTGAGTTGTAACTCAGTAGGTATGGTGCTGCTGTGTTAGTAGCATTCGTACCTGGGATGTAGGCATCATGAGTTGCCCATCCGTTTGGTCCATTACCGTTGGTCCAAACAGCGTAGTTACTCAAGCTACATCCTGACCAGGTATACTTCATGGTAGTGGGACTGCAGGTTCCACTATCGTAACAGTATCCTTCGTTACTTACTGAATACCAATACTGGCCAGGCCCATATGCTGTGTAGTAACCGCCATCTTGTGCGTAAATAGATACTGCAGCATGGGCAGCTTGCGCTCCTGTCGTAAAGACGACGAGGGCCATGAGTAATCCAAAGAACATTTTTGATAGATTTTTCATTTTGTTTTTCATTCACCCCCTTCCTTTTTTAATTTGCCCTCACTTACAATCCCAGCGTATTTGTGTAGCTGAGAAGGTCGCCTCCGACAGTAAATCCTACCTGTACAAAAGCCTTAACTCCCTCTACTTCTTTGGATTCATCTGTGAATCTGAAAAAGTAATTTGTTCCACCCTTTTCACCAGTGCTTGCAGTTAATTTGCTTAAATCAGCACCTGCATTTTTGGTGATGAACTCTCTGGCTTTTGCTTCTAATTGCTCAGGAGAGAACCTTGCTTCGGTGTTATATTCCTTAGCTGGTTGTCCTTTTGCAACTGGAGCTGGTCCGAATTGAACGATTTTATTCGTTTTAGTATCGACCTCAACGTAGTCTTGTCCCACTCTGTAGTATTCAGCTATAACAGAATTGCTGTAGCTTGATTTAGCGGTAGAGACATACTCAGGATTTCCCTGATTGCCAGTTAAAGCTTGGATGTTTGCGACTGCTGCACCTCTCTCTGTCGCAGGTCTTGCGAGACTTGCTTCTTTGGCGTTTGAGCCTTGTCTGCGTAATTCCTCTAATTGCTTAGCGGTATCACCAGTAAAGCGTACTTCGCCTTCATGCGTGCCTTTTTCTGTTTGGCCAGCATTTACAGCTTGTTCAGCTTTGGTTCGCATTTGCTCTGTCAGGGCATCGAGAGTTTCTTGCGGACTTAATGATTGTGCTGATACAGCAGTTACTAATCCGGTTAAAAGTGCTACTCCAACTATTGCTGGAAGTATTACTTTTCCTTTATTTTTGATTGTCATTTATTTTCACCTCCTTTCTTGTTAATAAACCCAAGATTTATAATTAATCAATTGGGTTTTCAAATAAAAAAGATATGAAGTAAATTTGGGATTTTTGAAGTGGGGTAGGTTATAAAAGGTAAGAATAATCTTACTTTTCTTACTTCTCATACACCAAGTATCTAGTAATTGTTGAGAATTGTCAATAGCTATTTCTTAGTGGTGATTTTAGAGGATAGTTGTTATTCTGCAGGTACGTTGGAGAAGCTTACTAGCTGGCCACCCTGTGTATATGTGATGGTTAATTTTTGTTTATCGCTCTTCCAAATAAAGACGTAATTTATTTGTTCACCTTCGCCTTTAGTATCAGCTTCTAGATTAAAATTCTCTAAATTTATTTTGCCGATTGCCTTCTCGTGTTTTTTTATAAAATCATTGGCTAATTGTTCTGCCTCTGCTTGTGTGTACCGTGGGGTATAATCATATTCTTTTTCAGGGCTTGACCAGCGCGAACCATCCTTATTTTCTCCCCATGTTCCTTGCTTTGGAGACATCTCTATCACTTTGTTGGTTTTGATGTCTATAACAAATAAATCAAAATCTACAGTATAGGTTTCTATTACTGGTTTTTCATCAGGTTTATTAGGATTCTTAACTACACATTCATACTTCACGGGTGCGTCCGGTCTATCTAAGAAGTCTCTTATGGCTGCTACTGCTTTTTCCTGTTCCTCCGGAGCTCTTGCACTAACAGAACACCACTCCTGTTGTGTTTGCTTGTATTTCTGAGTTTCCTTATCTCTGTATGATGGGTCGTTAAATAAAAGGTTTGACAGTTCCTGTTGAAGTTGGTTTCTGAGGTTCACAAGTGCCTCTAGAATTGATCCTTTTGCCATAACCTGGGAATTGGTCGTTACTCCGAAGAATAAGACCACCAAAACAATTGCTGCAAAAGCATAGGGTACACTAGTTGCCCAGAAGGATTTGCGTTGGGGAAAATATGTTTTCACTTCCTGCTCCAGGTCTTCTTCTTCATGTATTTTGGATAAGATTTGCTTCTCCAATGCTTTTATGTGCATTGTGTCTTTTTGTTCTTCCTGTTCAAATGCTGATTTGATTACATTTTTGAATTTCATATTAGTGCTTCTTTGAGCTTGATAATCGCTCTATAAAAACGCATCTTGACTGCTGCCTCTTTAGTATCCAGGGCAACAGCTATTTCTTTGAATTCCATTTCCTCAACAATCCGGAGTCTTATAATTTCCTGTTCTTCTGGTTTCAGCTTCAGTAACTCTCTCTTTACCCTCTCTATATCCTTTTCGTGGGTAATCTCTGCATCCATCATGTCCTCTACATCACTATTGTCAAAGAGTTCTATGTTATTTTGCTCTATAGAAACTGTTTTCTTTTTGGACCTCATCTGGTCTGCAATCAAGTGCCTGCAGATAGTAAGCAGCCAGCTTTTTAGCTCGCCTTCGCTTTTGAAATTAAATTGTTTATAATTTTTCATTGCTTTCAGGAAAGTCTCCTGTACTATGTCGTCCACATCTTCCTGTTGATACAGGGATTTCCTGGCAAAAAAGTACACGAGCCTAATATAATTTTTGACTACTTCATCGAACGGTGGCTTCTGCATAATTAAATGGTCCGCTTCAACCGTTCTATATAAGTAAACGGAAGAGTTGGCAAAAGTAACATTTTACAATTATATCGAAAATTGCTTGCTTAGGTATTAGATCTCGATATTACTTTGCTTTTTGGGGAATGTTCCGGCGCTTCCGCCTTCCTCTGGAGTGATACGTTTTTGCTCTACAATCTCTTTCCGGTAGGGTTTACCGTTCTGAATATAAATATCAACTCGGCCATATTCCACCTTCCGGATGTCCTCCAGGATTTTAGCTTCTGCCTCTGTGACAATGACTGTTATTTTCTTTGGTTCTTTATTTGTTTGGCTCATATTTTGAACGTTTTAATAGGGCAATATGCCAGTAGATTAAAGCCAGCCAGAAGTCGTTTGGTCCGGTGTTTGCCCATTCACGCTTCACCTGGCCCAGCTTATCAGTTACATTGCGTGCATACATCGTCTGAGCGTGTTCTATAAGCATTTTGAAGGTAGGACTGCTGTTGGACAGGGAAAACTTGATTTCTCCTTTGCGGAGCGCTGAGATGGTATCATCCATGATTCTGGTCCTGGAGGAGAAAACCTTTACTTCTTCTTCAAACTCCGGCTCTTTTCCTTCCTTCTCATCAAAAAACCTTATTACCTCCAACATCTTTGGGTCATCTTTGAACCAGCTCAGGTAAACTCTGTAGGGGAATTGCTTGGCCAACTCGAATGCTTCTCTGGTATACGGTTGGCCATCGACTACTACCACTCTGATGTCAAAAAATGTTATAAGGTCTGCTGCCTGCTGCCATCGGTCTTTGCCCTCATGGTCGGTTAGTATGCCTATCCAGAAGATTCCCAGCTTATTGCCTATAATCAAATGATTTCCTTTGCCTGTGCCTGCTCCGGTGTCTATGCCCATTACGTTGTATTCCTCTGTAGAATCGGCCTTCACGTCTGTCACGTTGCGTATAAAAAGGCTTGCTGGGATTCTTTGGTCAGCTGATAAATAAGGTAGTCCTAAAATCATGTTATAGAAGTAGGTGTCATCATCTGCATCCTTTTTTTCTTTTATTAAATCCTGGGCTGTTCTCCAGGGTGCATGCATTTGGCTTATCCAGTATCCGGACATTGGTCTGCCTGGGTATTTTGCCTCCCAGCTTCCATTTTCATTGATGTCCTGGGGAGTTATAAGTTTTTTACACTCTTGGCAGATATAAATGCCACGCTCCTCATCTACGTTTTTGTCCCATTCCATATGCTGTCTGAATCTGCAGTGGGGGCAGTTAAAGCGCCAGTATTTCTGGTCTGATTGCTGGAAGATCTTGTCTACTCCAAACTCCGGTACTGTAGGAGTAGAGAAGTAGTGCTGGCTTCTGATTTTTGAGTAGCCCATACGGGAGGTGTAATCCCTGATAACGTCTGTTTTTGACTTGTCCAGTTCGTCATGAATGTTTCTGTCGGAAGAAAGCATGATGGCCTCCCGCTCTGTGAATGTTCCTTTGAAGTAAATAAAGGATTTGCCTATTTGTTTCTGCTCTATTGAGTCTATGCTCTTAGGGGCAACGCCCTGCTTTACTACTGGGTTTACATCCATTATCCGGTTTACCTTTGACTGGACGAACTTAAGGACATCATCTCCGGTGGGCAGGGTATAGATCTGGTTGATTCCCCAGAATCTTGCACCATGCAGAGTTCTTAGGATCTCCATTGTGCTTGCTCCAACCTGGGAGGCTTTTCTTATAACTTGGATGGGTGTGCGGTCAGCATAAATATCCAGCATGAAGCGGTGGTTCTCAAACTCGATAGGCTCACCATTTTCGTTTTTAATCTTATTGTTTAGTATCCAGTGGAGAATACTGATTTTGTCTTTATTTATGTCGTTTGCCATAGTGTCTTTTAATAACTAGGTCTATTTCTCCACCGATTTGGTCTTCCTCCGGATTGGGTGGTGCTTGCTCGCTCTCATCGATAGAGTGCCTTACTTCTGTTTTTGCTGATGACTCACCCCATTCAGTGCGGTGCATTTCCCATAGGTACTTAATCTCCAGCACTGATACGTCCTGTGTTTTGGCCTGCTTCTGCAGCTTTGCCATTTTCTGGATGAGAATATCTGTAATAAGGAATTTGCGTTTCTTTCTGAACCTGTCGGCTTTGTCCTTCAGTTCTGCCAGTTCTTCTTCCATCCTTAGATCTGTACGTGCCACCCATTGATACTTCTTGGACCAGGTTTCTATGGTCGTATCGCTTGGTTTTTTGCCGAGCCGGTATGCAAAATCCGCCCCAGTTTCACCCAAGACTTGCCCAACCTTTTCCCACACGTCCAGAAGCTTCTTAATGCTGCCTGCTTCACAATAAAGTAGCCAGGCTGCGTACTGTTGTTCAGTTTCAGCTGGCATCTTGGAAGTGGTTATTTTTGCTTGTTTGTTTGGTTTCTTTGTTGCCATAGGCTTTTACAGGTGTAACTGGTCCATTCGATCTGAATGAAGCCCACAAATCGCCACACAGGGGCTTATAATTTGAGCCTCTGGCATCTTTTCCTTATTAAATCGCAGAATAGTGGATCTCTCTCCATAAGATATGCAACCCTTCCTATTTTGTGAGCTGCCATCAGAGTACTTCCTGAACCGCCGAATAAATCAACTACAAGCTGGCCGATTCTGCTGCCACCTTTTAATGCTTTCATAATCAGCCACTCCGGTTTCTCTGTCGGGTGGACCATTTCTGTCACTGCTTTTCGTGGCATGTCCCAGACATCACTTTCATTCGCTTCACCGAAGAACTGATGACGCTCTCCCTGCCTCCAACCGTACATGAGTGCCTGAGCTTTTGATTTGCCTGTCGGCCTCTTACCTTTCATTATTTGTTCGTATTGCTTTTTGTAGTCACCCCAGCCGATTGCAAAGTTGGGTTTCACCCAGACGATATTGCTGCTGAAGACAAACCCTGAATTTAAGAACTGGTAATAAAAAAGAGGGTAGGAGGAATATCCGGTGCAGACATAAATTGTCCCTCCTGCTTTTAAGACCATACTAAAGTTCTGGAAGAATGCTTCAGTGAATGCTCTGAACTCATCCTGGGTCTGGTCATCTCCCAGAATGATTCCTTGGTCTGTATGGAACTTACCTTTTTTCTCCATGCTTTTGTGAGCTACGTTGTAGGGAGGGTCTGTAAATATAATGTCTGCTGTTTTACCGTCCATAAGTTTTTTAACGTCATTTGGATTGGTTGAGTCTCCGCACATAACTCGGTGCGGACCTATCTGATAAATTTCACCGAGTTTGGATATTGGTTCTTTTATTTGTTTTATTTCTTCCTCTGTATCCCAAGGTTTTTCTTCTTCCTCCTGATCCAGAAACATTGTGGTATCCAAGAGATTGCTGATTTCTACTTCATTGAATCCGGTAAGTGATAAGTCAAAGTCTGCTTTTGTCAGGTCGGTTATAATCTCTGCCAGTTTTGTTTCATCCCACTGGTCTTCGATTTTATTTAATGCAAGATTGAGTGCTTTTTCTTTTTCCAACGGAATAGAAACGGTGCTATAAGGAACTTCTGTCCAACCCAGTTCTGTTGCTGCTCTGACTCTTTTTTCACCACCGACAATCACATTTTCTCTACCCTTGGAGGTGTTTATCACAATAGGCACAGGCATTCCGAATTCCTTGATGGAATTCTTCAACTGCTCTATAACGCTGCGAGTTACCTTTCTGGGGTTATACTCTGCAAAGCGCAAAAGTGTTATTTTTATTGTTGGTATTTTTGTTTCCATAGTTTGTTTAATATTTTTTTAATCTTCAGCCAGATTCTTTTGTGTAATGACATACCGTTTGTATCCACAGGGAGAATAGGTATCTCTCTTTTTTTCTCCTCCTCCTGCAAATGAGGTGATATATAGTCTTCTTTCAGTAATGGATAAATAAGGTCTTTCATACTTTTAACAATTGCTGAATTACTTTAAGGACTTTTTCCCTCTTACCGATATCTTCTGCGTAGCGTGCTATTACATCCTTTTTAGTCAGCTGCTCCTCTCTTGCTCCAAGAGGTGAGCGCCTGGTTACTGTTTCAATGACTTTATCGTCATCGACATCCGCCAGCGTTTCTATTGCAATCTCCATTCGCAACATTTCCTCCTGGACGCTGTTATGGATGTCTTCTAATAAATCTGTTCTGGTTTTTACCATAAGTTTAGTATTCGATTAGTAACCGATTCTTTTTAAAGGTTGGTTCATCCCATTCCAGAAGCTCTCCGGTTTTAATAACGATAACCATATAAATTGTTTTTCCTGCTTCGTTGGTTTTTTGTCCCTCGAAGTGATACTTTGGATTTTTGGGTGCTGGTCCTTTTGGTCCTGGTTTCATACTGTCTCCACCTCCTTTCCGATTTTTTGGACGATAAATATTTCTTTCTTCTTATCCCAGCGCCAGTATTCTTTACTGGTAGATGCAGGACGAGGGAATCGAACCATTCTCTCCTGGTCATCTCTTGCTCTCTGGGAAAAGTATTTGCTGGACACCTGAATAAATCTGATTTCTGTTTTGTCAATTGCTATAAAATCCCAGCAATAAAAAAAGTCCTGTGGTTGCCACTTGGAGACTCGTGGTCTTTCAACCAGATATCCTTCTTTTTTTAATTGTTCGTATGCTATTTTTTCTGTTTTGTTCATGCTGGTTCGTTGGCATAGCGCCAATAAAATAATTTTTCCATGTCTTCAACTCCGATA
>Ga0209727_1002759_pt1 | contig 11972 bp, 13 predicted proteins | sample RifGroC1_FD_183995 | JGI IMG/M metagenome (GOLD analysis project Ga0209727, IMG submission 183995) | Groundwater microbial communities from Rifle, Colorado, USA - Groundwater C1 (SPAdes) (version 2) | ecosystem: Environmental > Aquatic > Deep subsurface > Groundwater | place: Rifle, Colorado...
TCTTTAAAGAAATGTTATAAAAAAAATCGCCTGCATAAAAAAGGATAACTATTTTTCCCTAATTACTGATTATAATGATGCGGCCGCATTTCCATTGTTAATTTTTTGTAAAAGGTAGTAAGTTGTATAAAAAAGAGTCGTTTAATGAAACGACTCTTCGATTTCGATTGATAGTTTTTAGTCTCTGAAATAATTGCAGCATCTCAGGCATTGCGGCAGACATCTCCCATTACTATTCAGTTCTGTGCGAAAGATTTGGTACTCGCTTCCATTCACAATATCCCAAAATGGTTTATCGTTTATATTGCCCATATGATACTTATTGCACTGAATAATTTCTCCGCCGCTAGTGATAATTGCGTGATGCCAAGGACGATCTGTGCCTTTATTTGTAAACCTGGGTTTAAAATTCTCTGCAGTCTGATAGTATTGAACAATCTCGAAGAAATTAAGGTTCGGAAAAATATTTACCGGTATTTTACTTCTTTTCAATTTTTGCAGATTTCTCCAAAGCTCAACAAGATTTATGTTTTTTAGAGTCTTTGGGGCTGACTTTTGATCACGGGACACTAACTCAATGTTGTCAGTTAGAAACCACAATTGTTGGTAATTGATGCCATCTGCGCCTAATTCTACCGCCATATCTCTCACCTTTAAGAGTTGCTGATAGTTTTCACTACTTATAGCGCAATTTATAAAAACAATCGGCCTGTCTTTTTTGCCTAAAATTGTTTTTAAGCCGGCGATAGTACTATCATATGTATTTGGCTTATTTCTAATTCTATCATGCGTTTTCCTGTCCCCATCTACGGACACAATAAGCATATCCAGTCTTCCGCTAGTAAGAATTGACGCCTTCTCTTCAAGCAAAGTACCATTGGTAGTTAAGCTCACAAATCTGCCATCCCGTTTTACTGTTTCCAAAATTTTTTTTAAGTCCGGATGCAAAAGGGGCTCGCCTCCGGTTATAGAAATGTAAGGCCATGGAGTATCCAAGTCATCAATAAACTTTTTGATTGTTTGAAGGCTTAAAAATTTTGACTCCTGCTTGTTGCATATATGACTACACATTTTACAATCCAAATTGCACACGCCGCAAATTCGCAATGTAATAGACTCAAGCAGATTAGCCGAACCAACATCATTTTTCCAAATACCTAAATATTTCTTAATAATCTTGAGCGCATTTGAAAATAAATGGTTGCGTGCCAATATGAGCAACCGCGGTCTCTTTACGATAAGTGTTAACCTTTTAAGCACATATATCAACTCCTTAATTTTGAAAGGGCTTTTAATGAGAAACTATATCACAAACTATGACATTTGTAAACGAAACCCTTTGAGTCTTCGGAAACCCATTTGGCTACTTGCTTGCTATCTCCGGTAAGCACGATGCTTTTAATGCCCATGCTCTTTAGCTCTTTTATGGCTTTTTTGGATTAGAATAGCTCTTAGGGGAGTTCCCTAAGAGCTATTCTAACAGCCAAATTTTATGTCTTGAGGTGAGTAATGTATCCGTATATAATGAATCCTGCAAAGTAGAATTAAAACATTATCTTATTTTGGGAAAATTGGATGTTATGGTTCCAGTCTACCCGTTGAGGCTATTAAAACGAAATGCCCAGACGTAATCAGTAGTTGGAAACCCCCAACTGCTAACCCATCTGGGCATTATCTAAGATTGAATTTTTTGACTAGGCCACTTTTGGAATAATTTCTGAAGCTAATTCAATAGGACATCCGGCCAATCTTAAAGCTAAATCACCTTTTCTAAGCATCATTATCCCTTTTAAGCCGTGATCTTTGGCACGCAGAAGAAGCTCAAACTTAGTCTTATTCATAAGCTCTTGTCTTCTTTGAACCGTCAGATATACTTGCCTAATGACCGCGCGTTTAGCTTTTCTCTCGCTCATACCGGCTTCTCTTCCATATTCCTTGCCATTTACAATTAAGACAGCTTCATTCTTTGGACTTTCATCGGACGTAAAATAGTTGTAACGTAGAATAACTTGACCCCTCAGGATTTTTTCTAGATATTTGCGCTGCCTATTTGTCTCAAAACCCTCTCGATCACCTTCAAGCTCCTGTACGCCGCTAGCAGCCATTTTATCTATTTTCGGCCCAAAAATACTTAAAACAAAGCTTGAAGCATAATCAAGTCCTCGATCCTCATGAAGAATGGCAATAAGCGCCTCGAAACGATCCGCAGCCTTTTTTAGTCCAACATTTGAATTTACATTAATTTCCACCAAATCTTTAATGCCAAAATCGCTAAAAGCATCGGCAAAAGATTTGTTTTGAGCCAAACGGCTTAGAATCTTATGCGCTTGAGTAACATTCAGATGAGGATAATTACGATGAATATGCTGGGTTAAAATATATGCCAAGATTCTATCGCCAAAAAACTCCTTGAGTTGACCCTCAAGTTCCATCTTGGGAAGAATGGCTTTTACCAACAAATTTTCATCATTCAAACTAATTCCTAGCCGTTCTTGAATTTGTTTCACCGTTGACTCGCATACTTGACTTAATGCTTTCAATTCTTAATCATCTCCTGTCAAAGTAACCAATTTGTATTTTTTTAAGGATCATCACAATTAGACGCTTTAAAAACAAAAACCCGTCTAGTAATGAAACGGGTGGCATTTTGATAACAAAAAATGCGACCGGTTTCACCACTAGCTCCCCGCAACTTCAAAGGTGACCACATATTCAGTCACGGGTATTAACGCTTTCGCTTGAAATAGATTTTAATTGTTAACAAGGCTAATGCTATCACATTTATCATTGTTTGTCAACCCCCTATTGGCTTTATATAAAGAATTTGGAACAGATTGACCTTTTAGAGTTAGAATAAAAAAAGGTCGAATAAAAAGAAAGGGACCTGTTTTGAACCGCTAACCAAAGAACCCTTAAAAAGATTAACTAAGCCCATTTCGCTCGCCAGAGCTAAAATGGGCTTAGTTGTTGGTTACATGATTCGTTAGTAATCTAGCCTTGGTCAGCTACGACATTGGTCAGCTTAACCCTTTACAAATCACTTGTAATTTAGTATAATAAACAATCACAAATTAATGATAGCAACATTAACAGAGTAATAACCACCAATTCTGCAAATAATCTGGAAAGGGGTGTTTAAATTTGGCATGGAAACCACCATACCAAGAACGCGTAAAAGCATTTATAAAATATTTGCACAAAAGGTTTCCGGAAGGTATGATCCCGCACAGACTCAAAAAAATATGCAAAGATTTTAACAGGGATGTGTACGGTCACAATGTCTATGATAACGATTTTTACCCCTTGGTAGTTAAAGATGGTTATATTGCCGAAACTCCTCACAATAGCTATAAACTCACAGAAAAAGCTTACTTAGAGGTTTTGGATAAAGAATATCCGAATCAATTGGCCATATTATCAGTGACATCAAGCAAAAAAACTAAAGGCGGCTGGGTAGCATCGTTTAAAAAGAGTAAGAGTTATCAACGAAAATTTAAACAATTTTTGATCTGGCTTCGACAGAAAGGTTATATCAATGATAATTACTATTTAAAGGGCGACTTGTCACAGTACTACTTAGAATACAATGAGGGGAGGCATAACGCTACCTTTATAGAGTGTTTCCGCTTTCATTCAGGTTATCTAAAACGAATAAAAAAGGGCCTGCTTAAAATAAATAAAAGCGGCCAAAAGATAATCTGGAACGTAAAACCCGTATCTCCCATTGAGGCAAAGCTCAATTCAGCAATAGATGATAAGCCAACAATCTGCAGTGCAAATAAAAATCAGGGGATTAAAAGGCAAGATAATAAGGAGGGATTGTCAGTGCCAGAACTATGCGAGAAACTTGATAAGCCGGTAATTACACCGGTTATCGCCGAATTAATGAGAACGATAAGCGGAATGGACAAAAAGAGCAATTTTACCAAGGCTGATGTAGAGAGCGCTCACGGATCTAACTTCCACCAGACTTATCTCAACACATTGGTAAACAATAATCTTATCGAGAAAAAGGGCAAGAACAAAAGCGCCATCATCTATGCAATTGTTTCAGAGGCATATTATGTCGGATCCAAGGCTAGAAACAAAGATGCCTACCAACTTGACAATAATGCTCCGGAAAATGCCGCGATTCTGGGTAAAACCACAACTGAGCCACGCCCAGGGGCTACCCCCGAAATTGAAGAAACACCGGAGAAGCCATTGATGGCCAGTCCGGTAATAGAAGCAACGAGCATTGGATTGAATGAGCTAATAGACCTAATCCAGCAAGAAAAGGACAGCCTCACCACCGAAGATGAGGATAGTCCTATTGCTAAGATCCTGCAAGGATTGGAAGATGTAAGAAGTCTCCTTGGAAATGGTTTAACGGATGTTTTCCGCAATAAGGTGCTTGAAAAAGATCAGCAAACCAAGGAGATGAAGCTAGAGGAATTACAAGAACAAGAGGATGCGCTAACAGTTGTGGCCGCGCTGATGGAAGAAAAGGGCATTACAACCCTTAAAATCTAACCCTCGGTCAAACAAAACTGTTACGGGTCAACCCCACTTCAAGTCATACACTTGAAGCGGGGTTTTTTATTTACTATAAATAATGCAGTGCACACTCCGGGTGAGTGCAGATTTTCCCACCACCTTGCATAATGATATTTTTAAAAAAAGACGAGCCTAAAAAAGTGGCACCTATCTGACTTTTCTTTTCCAAATCAAATAAAGTAGCAAGCCTACAAGCAATGGGAAAATACCAATAATTAAATATAAAAATCCGGCAACGCCTCCATACATGCAACCGTCACCATAGCAACCAAAAATCTTTGTGCTTAGCAATAAAACAAAGCCGCCCAGACCAACTGTTAAACCTCCGATAATCAAGAGAATGATACCTATTAGCTTCATGATTAGTGCAAAACCGCGCGATAATTATTCTTATTCATAAAATTATGTTATAATTTACAATAGCTAAAGTCAAGAGTTTTGTCCGTACCAGATTGCATGCAGTGCACACACCGGGTGAGTGCATATTTTCATCATTATCACTTATGACAAAAACACATAATTTTGGCAAACCCTAGCCTACATTGAGATAGATTTTTTATCTTTGTTCTTCTATAATTGTCACATGGAAAGAATGGGACCAATTGAGCATAACTTTTCCGAAGGCAAAGGTGCTGGTATGCCGGAGCAAAAACCAGAACCCCAAGAAAGTCCAGCCGAACAAAACCCGGAAGAGATTTTAGGCCCCCAGTTACCCAACGAAGAGGAACCTTTTAAGCCAGTAACCGAGGACGAGTTTATTCGGAAGGAAAACCCAAGAGTCAGTCGGCTTCATTCAGAAAGTACGCAATTCTTTACGCACCCCGTTGGGCAGAGCGGCCACTTTGGCAATAGGGCTATATATGATGTCCGGAGCTCTTCTTAGGCCAAAATCAATTAATATCGAACAAAGTTATGATGACGATCCGCCTATTGAATTTGTTATGCCCGATGGCACAAACTTAAAATACTGTAGTTGGGATAAGGCTGATTTTAGTAAAATACCACATCAACTTGTTAAGCCAGCTTCTTCATTGCAAAAGATTATAGAAACAAAAGACCCATTTCTAAAAGAGGTGGGACTCGACCCAATCAAAACAGAAAATCCGGGTTTGTTTAAAAAATGGGTTAAAGAACAGTCTAGTGACCCCTTTGTATTGGATGCTGTGGGAATAGATAAAATCGAAGAGGCTACTCCAAAACAATTGGCCGAAACAGCGGCTGCCATTACTGTTAAAAACCTTGATTATACAAATGAGGTGACTAACCCCAAGGGCGTTTCAGATCTGGAAAAAACGGCAAAAGAGCCGGTAGATAAAATAGTAATGGAGTCTTTGAGAGCAGAGTGCAGCCACTATGCCGTTGTTAACGAAGCCATTTTTAACGAACTAAAATCCCAGCATCCGAACAAACTAGCAAACGTATATATTGGAACCATGACAGATTATGAAAATGAAATTGCCCATGTTTGGAACAAGGTTATTATTGTCAAAAGCCCAAGCAGTGGAGAGGTAATTTTTATTGATCCAACCGCCCCCGATTATTCAGACAGCAAGAGGTATTTGGCTAACGAAGATTTTATCAACTACCTGGAAGATTGGAAACAACACGGCATTATTGATCCTGTAAATTACACGTCCTTAAAATATGAATACCTGCAAAAACAAAATATTTCTCCCGAAAAGGCCTGGGAATATATTGACAGGGATTTTCTGAGTAGCAACTCGGACTATAGAGAAAAAGGCGGTAATTATGCAGACAAGCAAATACTTAATTTCTTAGAAAATTATGCAGCCGAGGAAGGGAACGAAGCGCGAAAAGAGACCGTCAACCTGTTACTAAAAGAAATAAGGAGTCAGAATTAGAAATGTGATAGCGGGGATGGGAACAACGTTCTCCATCCTACGGATGACAGGCTTTTAAGCACGGTTTTTGTCATTTTAAATTTGTTACCTTGAAAACCGCTTGGCTTAAATATCGCAGAGGAATAACGGTTCTTTTTTTAAATATAAAACTAGTTATAGTAAAAAATAGCACTAAAAAGCTGCTTTAAATTAATCCTTTATTTCTAGGCGCAATGCACACATCGGGTGTGTACAGATTTTTTATTCCGGTTGGGGCGCATTCTTTATAGCCTTGTTTTACCAGAGGAACGTTCAACTTCATTTCTGGCTGCCCTCCCTATCTATTTCGTAAATTCTATAATTTCTTTCGCCTTCGCCTGCTTTTCCAATGATTTTAAAGCTAAATCCCGAATAGGGCGGATTGATAGAGATCTTATCAAATTTGATTTCAAAGTCAGGGAAAAGATCTCCGGCCATAGCTGTAATTTTGTCGTCTAGCTTATGTAGTTTAGCGTTTTCTTTGACGTTTTCAACTGCTGCTTTGTTAACATCAACGGCTACTACTTTTTTGGCTTCATTTGCTGCAAAGACTGAAAACATCCCTGTTCCTGCACAGCTATCTAAAACTGTATCTTCTGGATCAAATTTCACCGTTTCAATCATCAAGATACTGTCTGTTCCGGGGTAAAATACCCTTGGTAAAACGATAAACTCTTTACCGCGAACTTCTATCTTGTAGTTCTCTTTCCGACTTTTCATTCTCTCAAGTCTCTTGCTTTGAGCTTCGATTGTGTCTTCGAGTAGTTTTTTGTCTATCATTTTTTATCCTTACTACTAATAAATACTCTTATGAAGATCTCTTTTTTATAGCAATAGCATCAATTTCAACATCACAGCCTTTAGTAACTATCCCGCTAATTTCGACTGCTGTCGATGCTGGCTTTGACTCTTTTAAGTACCTATTTCTTACAGCTAAAACTTCTTCAAGTCTTTTAATGTCTAAAACATAGATATTTACCTTAACAAGGTCATTTAAACTCATCCCTGCTTCTTCAAGAATTGTAATTATTTTTTCAAAACAATATTCCGCTTGTCTTGCATAATCACCTAAGCCGACAATTTCCCCTTTTTCATTTTTTGGAATTTGTCCAGCAATAAAGAGCATTTCGGAGTCGCCTACGTCCACCTTTATTCCTTTTGAATAAGCACGACCAGATGAAAATTGACTCCCTGGATTTATAAATTCTTTTGCCATTAGCTTCCTTTCAATTTACTAGATTCTGAGGTTTGCCTTTTAGTCTTTTAGCTTCATCTACCACTTCTCCCAATGAACGTTTGCATAATCGAATTTATCTTTTGGAACTGTATCTTGGTCAGAATAACCAAGAGCAATTGCACAAAGAGGCTTGATTGAATCTGGAAAATTAAAAATTTCTTTAATATTATCAGTTCTTTCTTTGTTAGGGCGAATGCTAATCCAATGAGATCCTATGCCAATTGACTGAGCTGCAATCATGATATTTTCAGCAGCCAAAGAGCAGTCAAAAGTCCAGAACCTTTCAGATTTTGACGAATCGCCACAAATAAGAATCGCAGCAGAATTGCCCTTTATTTTTTCTGTTGATTTTAAGGCTTCTGAGATTTTTATTAGCATTTTCTTATCCGTTACAACTATGAATCGCCAGGGCCTAAGATCGCTTCCAGTTGGAGCGGCCATCGCTGCTTTTAAAAGCAGATCTAAATCTTCCTTTGCAATTGGTTTATCTTGAAAAATATTAATACTTTTTCTGTTTAATATATTTTTTATTGTCTCGTTCATTTTTTACTCCTTATTTACTACTAACTATCTTTACTGTCCCTCTTAAATTATGCAATTCCAGAATATCACCATCTTTAATAACTTTAGTAGCATATTCAGTGCCGACTATGCAAGGGATGCCAAATTCTCTGCTAACAACGGCAGCATGGCAAGTAACACCTCCAACATCGGTAATAATAGCTCCAGCCCTTTTCATATGGATAACATAATCGGGCGTTGTCATTGTAGTTACTAAAATTTCACCTTCCTTTAGTTTATCTCCATCTTTCGGGCTTAGGACTATTTTAGCAATGCCTCTAAAGTATCTGTTTTTACTGGTACAGGCAACAGTGCCTTGAAGATTTACGCTTTTTTCAAATTCTTGCTTCTCAAATTGCTGGTTAATTTTACTAGCAGCATTTTGGACGTTTATTTGCAAACTTCCGATGTCACAAAGCGCCGTTGTAATATGCTTTCTTTTCTCAATTAAGTTTTTCATATCTTCGCCATCAGCCAACTTTTCTATTTCACCAGGAAGTAGCCATTTTAAATCTCTTACTGATACATTTCGTCTCTTTCCAAATTCTTTTAAGAACTCTTCGAGATAATGATCGGCTTTAAGATTATAACTTTTTCTGACATCTTGAAAGATTATGCATTCGTCTAGTAGGTTGATAATTTTAACCTGTTCTTTGGAAAGAGTTAGTTTGTTAATCAGATTTTCTTTATCTTGGTTTACGGTTTCTTTGTATTCCTTAACTGCTTTTAAAAACTCTTCGGCGTCTTCAGGGGTTGTGTGCTTGATTTGTTCTGCGAAATAACCTTTATCAAGGATTTTTGATTCTAAATAGTTGTTATAAATCCAGAAATAATTTCTTACATGTTCTTTGAGTGCTTCATCTCTCTCTTGGTCTTTAAGCAAGACAATTGACATCAAATCAGATTCTTCTTCCTTGTAAAAACTCATTTGGGTAGGCGTGGCCAGGGTCGCAAAGGCTTCGTTTAGGTCCCTTTCATCATCAAAATAACCTTTAAGCATTGTTTTGAGCTTTTCTTCTAAGGCGTAGTTTGGGAATTCGCCGGTCATTCCGACTGCCCAGAAGTTAAGATAAACCTGGCTCCATTCCTTAAAAATTTTAGCTAGTTCTTTATCATTAATTGAGCTAAGATTTGTTTTATCTATCTTGTCCTGAACTTCGAAGAGTTTGCTCACAGCTTGATCCCAAATATGATTAAACCTCTTTCTCTGTTCGTCTGGAATAATAATTTTGTCAGTAAACTCTCGGCTGGTTTCTATTACTTTATCGTTTTCTATTATCCATACCGCTTTGTCTTTATCATAAATAACTAAGCTTTCTGGCCAGCAAATGCCAAACAAGTCATACATCATATCAAAAGAAGGAACCATAGTATAAGCCAAAGGTAACGGAGCCGCATCAATCGGTCCCCATCTGAAAAGTTTTTTATTTGTGTCTATCATAGTTTAATCCTCAATAGCTTTCCCTCTATTTTAAAGCACCAAGCTCTCTTTAAAATTAGGATTAGGTTCTGCAAACTTTTGAACTAGATCCAAAATTTCATCATGAACAAAGCCATTTGTAACCAAAGAGCCATCCATATTTTTATTAAACATTGGATTATTGCCCTTAAAATCTGTTACTCTGCCACCGGCTTCTTCTACAATGACCTTCAACGCCGCTGTGTCCCAGGGCTTGGTTATTGGATATATCGAGGCCACAAACTCGCCAGCAGCTACAAGCATGCCCGTATAAGTTGAGGATCCCACACTTATCCTAGATACATTTTTCTCATACAATTGGTTCGAAAGTTCCTGAATGTTGTATTTCATACTCTTCGTAGATCCAATTCCGACAACGGCTCCTTTTTCTAACCTTTTCTGGCTCGAGACCTTAAGCTTATTATTTTCATAAAAAGCACCCCTATCCTTAATCCCTAAAAAAGTTCTGCCTAAAACTGGGTCGCAAACAACTCCCAAAAGCGGAACACCTCCATGAACTAAAGCAATCGAGAAAGCAAAAGTTGGCATACCAATAGAAAATGGCCTAGTTCCATCTATCGGATCACATACCCAAAGATATTCTTTTACTTTATCCAAGCCACTTTCTTCAGCCAATATGCCGTGATCCGGAAACAAATCATGAACTCTTTGCACTACCATATTGTAACTGGTGAGCCGTCTTCCTTCCATTCCTTCTTCATGCCTAATTTAAAATTATTAATCATAATTTTGCCAGCATCTTCTGATAACTTTAGAGCAAAGCTTATATGTTTATCATTTATCATTATTTCTCCTCTTTAGAATGCTTTTTATGTATAATACCAGCATTCATGTCGATTAAAATCTTATCGCCATTTTTTAAAGCTTTAGTGGCTGCATGAGTTCCTACAACACAAGGTATTTCATTTAATTGCTCCTTCAAAAATATCTCTAAAATTAGTATTTCTCGACCTGTATTTCTTCAATAGAAATATTTCCAGGTCTCTCAATCGCAAAAGTTATAATTTCTGCAATCTCATCTGCATTCATAAATGTTTCGGCCGGAAAACCTTCGCCAGCTTTTTCAAACATCTTAGTGTTGATTCCTGAGGGATAAAAGCCCATGATCTTAACAGATGATTTTTTGAGTTCTAACTTTAAGGTATCGGTAAAACCCTTAACCCCATATTTAGAAGCACAATAGACAGCTTGTAAATCCATTGGCCTTGTACCCGATTTGGATGAAATATTTACCAAAACTGATTCTTTGTTTTTCTTCAAGTATGGCAATACTTCCTTTGTCATATAAATTAAACCCTTCAGATTTGCATCTAAAACGGTCTCAATTTCATCTAGACTAACTTCTTCTAGTGGTTTAGTTTTTAACCAAATTCCGGCAGAATTAATTAATCCATCAATAGAACCAAACTCTTTTGCTATTTGAGCCATTGTACTTCTTACCTGATTCTTATCAGTGACATCACATTTGAAAGCGTAAGCAGAACCACTATGATCTTTTACAAAATCCTCGTCTTGGCGTCTTGAAATCATAGCTACTTTTGCACCTTTACTGATCAGGTTTTTTGTTAGGGCTTTTCCTATTCCCTCACTAGCACCTGTTACGATTATGATTTTATCTTTTAATAACATAGCAACCTTTTTTTACTTTATCTTCCATAACTATACTACCAAAAGCCAAAAATTGGAAGGTACCTTTATGGATTGACCTCCAAAAACACCCTTGGATTGACGGGGATTCCGAAGACGTTTATCTGTAAGCGGTTTCAAGTTTTTAAACAAAATTACAAATTATATTTTCAAATCAAATATTTTTATCAATGAGAAGTATTGACTTATAGTATAATACAGTGTAATATTTAAATCGAAGCATGCAATAATAGCTTACGAAGTGCTGTGGTGTTCCCTTGGAGAATCCAAGACTAAAGCTACAGATATCCACTTCATAAGACGCTGCTTCAAACAATAGACTTGAGTTATTTCGACTCGAGTTTTTTGTTTGTCTTAGCTTCTACCCAATAATCTTTAAATAGTTCTTTGCCTTCACCAATAATATTGTTTTTAAGGATTGAATAATACTCCTCTCCCCATTTTTGCTTTTCAAGATATTTAGCCAAAGCTCCGGTAATCCAATCGGCAATTTGGATATTGGCATTTGTTGTTGAATCTATCATCTCTATTTGAAGAATGGCGCCTTTGGGTAATAATGGAAGCAACCTGGTTCTTAACATCTCTTTAAATTGTGCTCTGGTAATTCCTTTTAAATGACGTTGGTCACAAA
>Ga0209727_1002761_pt1 | contig 11965 bp, 13 predicted proteins | sample RifGroC1_FD_183995 | JGI IMG/M metagenome (GOLD analysis project Ga0209727, IMG submission 183995) | Groundwater microbial communities from Rifle, Colorado, USA - Groundwater C1 (SPAdes) (version 2) | ecosystem: Environmental > Aquatic > Deep subsurface > Groundwater | place: Rifle, Colorado...
GTCAGAGCGCGTTGAAGAAATTATTCACCCAAAGCCAACGCGCGCCGAAATCCCAACTGACTATACGCATGACACAGGCCCCACCCGTGAAGAAAGCTTCTACAACGGTGTAAGCTTGGCCGAGGCCGAAGCATATGGCTCGCGGGAGAGCGCATTTTTTGCAAAACTCGCCGGGCTTTCGGAGCACGAATACAAGACAATCCGCACAATAAAAATCCGAGATATTCTCGAACAAATTCCTTCGGAGAAAGAAGCACGGATAATCTGGGAAGGACAAATTCCCGGGCGCACAATAAACCTTCCGTATTTCGAACAATACGACAAAAACGAATTTGAAGGGCATGTGCGCCTTGCCCAAATTCTGCGCCACTACATAGAAGGCCATCCCCACGAAGCCATTCTTTCTGGTATGACGGTTGATGATTTCTTTAAGGTTGCCGCTCCGGAAGAAGGACCGATTTTCCGGGGTGCTACTCCTCCTGATTTTCTTGAACCAGAAGAATTTGCGCAAATGGAACCCCAGCGCACTGTCGCGCCTATTGAGCAAACATCCGGAAAATTTGCAACAGAGCCGTATAGCGCGGAGTACACGCCTCCGGACCAGAGGGTGGGAGCAGTGCTCATTGAAGGAAAAGACATTGTTGCATACGGGACTGCCGAAGAAGCGTTTGTTGCAAAAACCCGCTTGGGTATGATTCCGCGCGAATGGGAGAGTATCAAATCACTTGAAACGCGGGAACTTCTCAATCAAACGCCGGAAGGCGCTGCGACCATGAATCCGAGACAACTTCGACAGTGGTACGAAACACAGAAGCCAAAACTTCCCGGAACCTCATTTGATTCATTCCGCAAACAAGCGCTCCTTGCCGACGCCATTCGGGAATCTCTCAAAACAAAAAGCGATCAGGAATATCTGAAGTCCTTACCGGTGCGAGAACTCGTGCGGAATTTCGTTCTTGCGGAAACGGGGAAAGGGGGTGCGGCCGGAGAAGTTGCGGAAAAAACCGCGGGCTTTGACCACACTATTCAGGCGCCCTAAATCCTTCGTAAATTGCTTTTTCCTGCCTTTTGAGAGCTCATTCGTAATGAAGCTCAATATATTTGAAACAATACGCGGCAATCTTGCATGGTCTTTGTGTAACAAAGAAGATTGCCGCGTCCTTAACACGACTGCCGCTGGACAATCGTGTGGGTTTCAAATATATTGAGATTCGTTTCCGTTTTCTCCTCTCCTTCAACCGATTGCTTCTGCCTCGCTCTTTGACTCTTCCTTCGCTTCCTCTTTTGATTCCTCTTTTACTTCCTCACGGATAATTCCGAGTGACATTTTATGCTCAACCGGATCAATCAAAAGTATTTTAAAGGGATACTCCTTGCCGGATTCGAGTGTGCGATGCATATTCTCCTCGTTCCCGAATTCGGAAATATGGACAAGCCCCTGGATGTTTGACCCAATCTCGACGAATGCGCCGAACGGATTGAATTTCGTAACGCGGCCGTTCAAAACGTCGCCTTTTTTGTGCTCTTCCGCGATTTTTTTCCACGGATCCTCCTTGAGCTGTTTCAGGGAAAGTGATACTTTCTCGCCCTGAATATCAATAATCTTTGCCGTGAGTTTGTCGCCCGGCTTTAGGTAGTCGCGCGGATTTTCCACAAGCCCCCAATCGATTTCCGAGATATGGATGAGACCTTCGAGATCTTCGCCGAATTTCATGAATGCGCCGAAATCAACGACCCCCGTTACCTCGCCTTCCACTACGTCGCCGATTTTATAGTGCAGAAGAAGCGCGCGCGTCTCTTCCGATTCAGAATCCTTTTCCGAAAAAATGAGTTTTTGCTCTTTCGGGCTTGCGTCAAGGATTTTTACCTTGAGTGGTGTTCCGATGAATTTCTTGAGCTCCAAAAAAATCTTATCCTTATCTCCGCCTTCAACGCGGGGATAGTGCTTCATGGACAGCTGCGATGCCGGCAAAAACCCGCGAATGCCTTTGTACTCAAGCAAAAGTCCTCCCTTATTCGCCTCAACAACGGGAAGCTCAAGAAGCTCTTTTTTCTCCATTGATTCTTTTACGTCGATCCACCGTTTTTCCTCTCCGGCTTCCTTGAGCGAAAGCTCGATATACCCCTCGTCATTGTCTATTTCAACCACCTTTCCCGCAATCGGATCTCCTTCGCCCGCTTTTCTGATGATGTCTTGGGCCGCATAGTACTCGCGCCCATAGATGATTCCCATTCCCCGGGGACCCAAGTCAACGTAGACGCGCGTTCCTTTTTTCTCAAGGACCGTTCCCTCGACTAATTCGCCGATCTTCACAAACGCGTTTCCGCTCGTCTTTAAAAGCGCTTCCATCGGGTGGCGCGGCTTTTGAGGAATTCTCTCGTCAGGCCGCAAAGAAACGGCCGTGTCGCCGCTTTGAGAATCAACATCTTTTTTCCATGAGAAAATGCTCATGCCCGGTTAGTAGACTTCGGCTGCCGCCATAGGCGGCACACGAATATCATTACAAATAATATTATATAAAAATTGTAGTACCCGATAAGAAATTGCCTCAATTTCCTCTGCCGAAGTGTCACTACCGGGTATGCGGAGTAGTATAGAAGGAACAAGGGTATTTTGCAAGTGAATAGCGCACTTTCTCCATTGAACGAGATTTGATAGAGTGATGACAATGAAAGTCGTGCTTCAAAGCCATAATCCCAAAGCGTGTCTTATCTGTGAGCGTATTGATCTCATTCGAGAGGGGGAAAATCCTTTTTTCGTTGCCGAAACAAAAACCGGCTTTATTGTTTTGGGGGATTATCAATTTTTTCGCGGGTATACACTCCTTCTTTCAAAAGATCATAAGCGCGAGCTCCATGAGCTTGATCCGGAAACGCGCAAAACATTTGTATGGGAGATGAGCGAGGTCGCGGCCGCGGTTATTCGCGCTTTTAATCCTGTTAAGCTTAACTATGAGCTTTTGGGAAACACCGACGAGCATATACATTGGCATCTTTTTCCGCGCCATCACGATGATTCGAATCCCAAAGGCACTGTATGGAATATTGATCGTACGATTCGAAACGCCGAGAGCGCTCGGCCGGATACTGATACGCTCAAAAGTATGAAGCAACAACTTCTCAACGAGCTTAAGAAATCTTCAACTATTGTCAGCAAAATCACCGATACTAAGCATTGACTTATGATCGACACAAAAACCGCCTGCGGGCGGCTTTTTCGAGTTCGCTGACGGGCGTATGTCAACAGATTATCCGCACCCGGAATTTGTCTGGTTCCGGCGTTCCTTCAAGCTCAAGGACAATTTCTTCGCCCGGAGCGGAAACGCAGGGCGTCGTTTGATTCCTGTTGAGAATCTCGATAAGAGCAGAGGCGGAAAAACGATCCAGAGAGACCGCGATCCGGAACTTTCGGCTTACGCCGAGCATGAGCTCGATCCTGCGCACAACTTCCCGAGGAGTGGTAAATCCCTGGACTATAAAATCGGAAACCCCGAGTTTTTCCGCGCGATCCTTGTCTTCGGAAATACCCCGATGAGAAGAAATTACAACGGGAATTTTTGCAAACCGGGGATCGGCGCGCATTTTTTCTATGAGTTCAAACCCGCCCATCTTTGGCATCATAATGCCGGTAAAAACAATGTCCGGAGTATCCCCCTCGGAAAGAGCGGCAAACGCCTCTTCGCCGTTTGATACGGCGTGAACCTCAAAACCGTCCGCGCGGAAAACCGCGGCGTACGTCCCCAAAAGAAGCTGGTCGTCGTCAACAACAAGGATTTTTTGCTGTTTTTGTCCGGCGCCTTTCGCGTTTGCGCCGGATGCGTCTTGCCCCATGCCATTCATTATAGCCCAGAAGAGTAAAAATGAAAGCGCAAACCCAAAAATAGTGTATAATAATTTCGATGATCACCCTGGCGAAAAAACCAGCGCCAAAACCTCTTCTCCTCATTATTCTCGACGGGTTCGGCGTTTCTTTGGAGAGAACGGGAAACCCCGTTATGGAGGCAAGCACCCCGATGCTTGACGAGCTCTGGGCGAATTTTCCCGCCGCAACCCTTCAGGCATCCGGCATCGGCGTCGGGCTTCCGTGGGGAAAAGCGGGAAATTCCGAAGTGGGACACCTTACGATCGGCGCGGGAAAAATAATCTACCACCATCTGCCGCGGATCATAAACGCGATCCACGACGGAAGTTTTGAAAAAAACCCGGCGTTTTTGAACGCGGTTGAACACGCGAAAAAGAATAATTCCCGCATCCATATACTCGGGCTTTGTTCTAACGGCTCGGTTCACAGCTACCGCGAGCATCTTTTCGCGCTCCTTGAAATGTTCGAGAAAAAGGGCGCGGAAAAAGTTTTCGTCCATGCATTCACCGATGGCAGGGACTCGCCGCCGCAATCCGGAGCCCAGTTTCTCGAAACACTCGAGAGGCGCATGGCCGAGGAATGGCCACACGCGCAGATCGCATCGGTCACGGGCAGAATATTTCCCATGGACCGCGACGAAAATTGGGACAAAATCGAAACTGCGTACCGTCTCCTTACCGAAGGCCGAGGTGAACCGGTAGGTATCGCGTCCGAATACGTAAAACGGATGTATTCGACCATAGCGAACGACGAATTCATCCCGCCCGCGGTCATTGTCGATGAAAATAAAAAACCCGTTGGCGTCATAGAAAAAGGGGATGTGGTTATTTTTTTCGACTTTCGGGAGGATTCAGTGCGGGAGATCGCGACCGCCTTCGCCGCAGACACATTCGACAAATTCGCGCGGCCTAAACTTAAAAACCTCTTCGTTGCCACCATGACGGAATATAAAAAAGACCTTCCCGTCGCGGTCGCATTCCCGCCCCTTGAGATTCCGATGCCTCTTGCGCGCGTCTTGGGGAGTGCCGGACTTTCACATCTCCATATTGCGGAAACCGATAAATACGCACATATAACGTATTTTTTTAACGGCGGCGAGGAAAAGCCGTTTGCGCGCGAGGAGCGAATTTTAATTCCCTCAACAGAAACGTCTCACTTTGACGAAACGCCCGCGATGCGCGCGCGAGAGATCACCGACGCGATTCTTGAGCGCTACTACGCCGAGGACGTCATCATAGCGAACTTTGCAAACGCCGACCTCATCGGACACTCGGGAAATTTCCAGGCCGCGGTAAAAACAGTCGAGGTGCTCGACGAATGCCTCAAGCGTCTTTCGGACGAAATAATGAAAACAAACGGCATTATGATCATAACATCAGACCACGGGAACATTGAACTCAAACGAAACACCCAAACCGGAGAACAGCTCACCGAGCATTCCCTGAATCCGGTTCCATTTTTGCTCGTCGCGAAAAATCTCAAGCTTCCCGAGCCTCGGACCGATGCAGAAATTATGCGCGTGAAATCCGAAACAAAAGGCATTTTAATCGACGTCGCGCCGACCGTTCTTGATATTCTGGGAATCCACAAACCCTCGGATATGACCGGAAAAAGCATCCTTGAATCACTCTAACACGGAGTTGTTGACACCCCGGATGCGATTTGATATGATAGTGATGTTTCTATTTGTTCGAATTTTAACTTTAGGAAATTCTCTCTGATGCGCCGCGAACGCGGACGAACGAAGACACGCATTCGAGATGCCAAAAGAAACGAGGATTCGCATGAACACTTCGCTTCGGACTTCATTGTCTTTCAAACGCCGCTCAATCACGCTCTAAATCCCATCGAGCTTAGCTCGACCCGCACGCACGGGAGTATTTCTCTACACCTCGTTTCTCTCTTGATAGCGCATACTCATTCGTTTCCGCCGACGGGCATATCCTCGGGTTTTTTCTCTTTTTTTTATGATTACAAGCGCGACTATCGCCGCAGCCGCGATCGGCATTTTTGCGGGCATCGCGGCGGGATACTTTCTCCGCCAGCTCATCGCCGCACAAAAAAAATCCTCGGTTGAGGAACGGGTAAAAAAACTTATTGATGACTCGAAGACCGAGGCAAAAGAAATTCTCCTTGACGCGAAAGAGCGTGCCGCCAAAGCGGTCGAGGAAGCGAAAAACGAAGAAAAAGAGCGTATAAACCAGCTCCGCCGGCTTGAGGAGCGGATTATTGAGCGCGAGCATTCTCTCGACAGACGCGTCAAGGAATCCGAAAAAAAAGACAAGGAGCTCGAAGAGCGGATCGAGCGCGTAAAAGCGATAAAAACGGAGGTCGAGGAGGTAAAAGCAAAATCCCTCGCGGAACTTGAGCGGGTTTCCGGCCTTTCGAAAGACGACGCGGTGAACGAAGTAATGACCCGCGTTGAGCGGGACCACACAGAAGACCTGATGATCCGGATGAAAAAACTCGAGCAGTCGGGCATCACTGAGCTCGAGCGCAAAGCAAAAAACATTTTAACGACGATTATCCAGCGCCTAGCAACTCCGACGACGTCCGAAGTAACGACCACATCGGTACCGCTCCCGTCAGAAGACCTCAAGGGGAAAATCATCGGGCGCGAAGGAAGAAATATTAAAACCCTCGAACGCGCGGCGGGCGTTGAAGTCATTGTCGACGATTCGCCCGGCTTTATCGTCATCTCTTCATTCGATTCCGTCAGACGCCAAATAGCGAAGACAGCACTTGAGACGCTCATCCAAGACGGCAGAATCCAGCCCGCGCGGATTGAGGAAGCCGTTGAAAAAGCGCGAGAAGAAATTGAAAAGCAAATCAGGGAAGCGGGAGAAAAAGCCGCCTACGAAGTGGAGATTTTTGACCTCGACCCTCGGCTTCTCACGCTTTTGGGGCGGTTGCGATTCCGCACAAGCTACGGGCAAAACGTGCTTCAGCATTCCATTGAAATGACGCACCTTGCAGGAATGCTCGCCGCAGAAGTCGGCGGGGACGTCGCGATCGCGAAAAAAGGCGCACTTTTACACGATATCGGAAAAGCTGTTGACCACGAAGTAACCGGCACGCACGTTGAGATCGGCCGCAGGATCCTCCAAAAATTCGGCGTTGATGAACGGGTGATCAAAGCAATGCAATCGCACCACGAGGAGTATCCCTACGAAACGCTTGAATCAATCATCATCCAGACCGTTGACGCGATTTCCGCATCCCGACCGGGCGCGCGCCGGGACTCAATCGAAAACTATTTGAAGCGCCTTGAGGATCTCGAAAAAATCGCGAATTCTTACGAAGGCGTTGAAAAATCATACGCGATTTCCGCGGGCCGCGAGATCCGAATCTTTGTAACGCCGGAAAAATTGAATGACTTCCAGGCGCATGAGCTTGCGCGAAAAATCGCCCAACAGGTTGAATCGGAACTTAAGTTTCCGGGTGAGATTAAGGTAACGGTCATCCGGGAGACCCGCGTTATTGAATACGCCAGGTAGTAGAAATCCGAAACTCGAATATCGAAATTCGAAACATGAAAGAAATCGAGCTCAAATTCCGAGTCGGCGATTTTTCGTCCATCCGAAAAAAACTCCGCGCGCTCGGAGCAAAATTATTGTGGAAGGGAACAGAAGAAAACTGGCTTTTCGATACGCCGGACTTCAAAATTTGGAAAGGAAACCAAACGCTCCGTATAAAAACAATGGGAGATACATCCCTCACACTGAAAACAGGAAAGAAAGTTGTCCAAGGTGCAAAAGTTGCAGAAGAACACCAAATCATGATAACCGATGCGAAGATCGGACGCATTATTCTTGAAAAACTCGGATACAGCGTAACACTCCACTACAAAAAATATCGAGAACACTGGAGAATCGGAACATCATTTGTAGAACTCGATACTCTCGAAGACGGAAGAAAATTCGCTGAAATCGAATCAACGCACAAGGGAATCAAAAATCTTGCTCAAAAACTCCGCCTCGATTTTTCGAAAAGTACGCCGGAATCATATACGAAACTCCTTACGGGCAACTTGAAAAAGGGAGAATAACAATATAGAATAATGTGTACGCCGAGGTAGCTCATTGGTAGAGCGCAGCCCTAAACTCTTTGGGGCCTGATCCAGCAATGAATCATGAGAAAAACTGGGTGAATTCGGGGAAACTTTTCAGAAAACTGGAAACAATCCCGAGCCAAATCCCGATGGGTTCGAGTATCGGGAAAGGTGTAGAGACTAGCGGGTGAGTCCCAACAATAATCCTGCACAAGCGCCCAGCTCCCAGAAAACATTTTTTGGGATGATGAGATAGTCCACTGCCTTGGAAGAGGCTGGCGTAGGGAGTTCGATTCTCCCCCTCGGCATCGTTATATTTTATATAGACGTATGGACCAACAAATACAACTGACATCTCCATCAAAAAAAGTAAGCCCGAAGGACGTATTCATGCATCTTTTGACAATTGTCACGCTCTACGGAAGCGCCATAGGTTTTGTTGTGCTTTTGTTCCAATACATCAATATTCTCATTCCCGATGTTCTTGATCCCGGCGGGTACTACGCAGAGCAATCAGCATATCAAAGCATCCGGTGGGCGATAGCGTCCCTCATCGTCATCTTTCCGACATACATCGCCATGAACTGGATACTCAACAAAAGCTACACGAAAGAACCGGAAAAACGGAATCTCCGCATCCGGAAATGGCTCACATACTTTACGCTTTTTGCCGCATCGGTCATCATCATTGGAGACTTTATCACGCTCATCTATAACCTTCTCGGGGGAGAGCTCACAACCCGATTCCTTCTGAAAACCGCAACGGTATTCTTTGCCGCGGGCTCAATCTTCTATTATTATTTCTGGGACCTCAAACGGCATAGCATCGAAGAATAATTATGAAAATTTTTGTCTATGCCATTATAAGTATTGTTGCCGCAGCCATCATTGCGGGATTTTTCATCGTTGGCTCGCCCTTTGAAGGGCGCGTGCGGCGATTCGACGAACGGCGCGTTTCGGATCTTCAATTCCTCCAGGAAGAGATAAAAAATTACTGGATGAACAAACAAAAACTTCCGGAAAACCTCTCGCTTCTTCGGGACGACATCCGGAGCGTTTCGATTCCCAAGGATCCGGAAACCGGAACGGAGTATGAATATAAAATCCTTGAAAAAACGAAATTTGCGCTCTGCGCCTCATTCAGCCGACCAACGGAGACATATGGCGCGCAAACGCAAAAGTCCGTTCCCGCCGAGCCCTATGTAGGAATAGAAAATTGGGAGCATAAAGAAGGACGAGTGTGCTTTGAACGAACCATAGATCCTGATATTTATAGACCAAGAAGTAAAGAAATACCTGTTCAAGATTGATTAAAGAAAATCCCCCGACGCACGTCGGGGGATTTTCTTTACAATGCAAAAAAGAAGCGATACAATAGAACTCACTTGAAACGCGGGTATAGTTTAGTGGTAGAACGACTGGTTGCCAATCAGTAAATGGGAGTTCGATTCTCCCTACCCGCACTAAGACATCGACTCGAACCATATTTTAATTTTGCCTGTACTGAGCGAAGTCGAAGTGCTTGCACTGAGCGACCTGTGGTGAGCGCAGTCGAACCAAGTCGAAATGGTTAAGAAAATTTTAATCATATATGCTATAATTATTGTGAAAAGTTGGTCGACTTTTCCACTTAAATCTAATTTATAAATTATGAAACAACTTGATCCAAAAGCAGTCTGGTTATTTTTCATTAGTTTTGTTTTGCGATCGTTCATACCAATAATAATTTTGAGTATTTGGGGCTCGGCATTCTTGGGCGACTTTAGCGAAAATTTTTATGATGATAGTGAGTTTTCGTTTGCCTTTCTGAATTGGTTATGGATTATTATTCCATCCTTTCTTGTTTTGTGTTTCGTCTGGGCTAAACTCACTTATCATTTCTACCGCTACGAACTCACCGATGCCGGTTTTCGCAAGGAGCTCGGGGTTATCTACAAAAAATATGTAACCATTCCTTACGACCGCATTCAGAACGTTGATATCTATCGCGGTATCCTGGCTCGCATACTTGGATTGTCTGACCTTAACATCCAAACAGCTGGAATGAGCGCAACGGTTGGAAGATATGGCATATCTGGTGCTGGCTCTGAAGGACGATTGCCAGCACTCTCTCGAGAAATTGCCGAGCAACTTCGCGATGAGCTTATCCAGCGAGCTCGCCAAGCCAAGAATCAGGGACTCTAAATTTTTTCAAAGAATTTGCCGCCAAGGGGAAAATCTGTAAGATTTCCCTATTGAGTTTCGCTTGCATGCAGAGAGGATTTCTCAAAAAGTTTGTTATAATTCAAGGACTTCTCGTCATCCTGCTTTTGAGTGCTGTGTTTTACGTCTACACGCGACCGCAAAAACAGCCAGAAGGAGAGAAACCCCCGCAATCAAAAACCGTCATCACCGATGAGCAAAACGAAACCGCAGCAGCAGATTCCACCGCCAGCTGGAAAACGCACACAGACGAATACGGATTTTCATTCAAATATCCAAAGGATTTTTCTTTGGATATAAGCCGGCCAGTGGAATACAGCGAGAATTTTCCCTTGAAAGTCATCGTGGTATTTCCGCCCTACGAAAGCGCAAACACGATTGAGTTTTCGCTCATCAAGGGGATAGTAAAAAAATCACCGTCGGATGAGATCTGCCAAAGCATAGATACCAAACTGAACGCCATACCGGCAATAAAACGTTCGTGTGGAGACGCGAGAACATCGTCTGTTTCGTATTCCATACAGCTAAAAAACGGAATAGCCCTTTCCATGCGCATTGCGAATAACGAAAGCCCGGAATCAAAAATAATTCCGCAGGAAATAACAAACGGAATCGTGTCCTCGCTTACGATTTCACAATAATTCTGGGTGAGGAAGGAGCTATTTTTTCTTCCGTTTTTTCTCCCACGGCTCGGTTTTTGACCGGCGCTTGCGGTCAAGCGCGGTTTTGGTGAGATCGTCGCCGTGGAAAAACCGAGAACCCTTTCGAACGCGCTTCATAGTTTCTTTATTATATCCTTCGCGCGACATGTTGACAAAATACGAGCTTTGGCCTATTATTGCCGTGTATTCCATAAGGCCTTCGGGCCTTTTAAAAAACTCCAAAATCCATGGAACGACTCGTCACTTTTATTAAAGAAGCCCGGATTGAGCTTAAAAAAGTCACCTGGCCTACACGCCAAGCCACGATTAACTCGACCATAAGCGTTATTGTCGTGAGCGCCGCAGTCGCGCTTTTTTTGGGGATCCTCGATTTTCTGTTCCAATTCGTATTGGATAAATTCGTATTGTAATAAAATCTTTGTTGAAAAATTAAAAACTAACGACCAACACGCGCACTATAATATGAAAAAAGAAAAACCAAAGATGCCGTATATCCTCGGCGAACCCGAAGGACTCGGGCGGGGTGGTAGTGAAGAAATAATTGAAGAGGAAAAACGGCTTTCTGGCGGAGTACGTCAAAAAGGGACTTCTGAAGATATAATCTCAAATGAATCAGATCCTCTCCAGCGACTCATCGAACAAGAAGAGGGCGTACATAATATAGATGGAATTGAGAGTACCCCTGGCAATGGCGGCGGCACCGAAGGCGAAGATAATGACGTGGACGGGGACGAAGCCGATGAGGATGAAAAAACTTTTGAAGAAGCAACAAGCCCAACACAAGAACAAACCGATGACAGTACGCGGAGTGAATATTCAGATACACAAAGCGGCTCGCTTCTCAACACAGCGACACAAGATAAACTTATAAGACCGAGAGGTGTCGGCGAACGTCCATCGCAAAAACCTCGCTACAAAGATAAAATCGGCCGCGCTACTCTTCGGGGACAAAACCCGAGCACATAAGCCATGCCAAAACAAACATCGGAATTTGGACGAAATTGGTACGCTATTCATACCTACTCGGGATATGAAGACGCTGTCGCGCGGAACCTAAAACAGCGCATTGAGTCCCTGGGAATGGAGGACAAAATTTTCAGCATCCTTGTTCCGGTTGAGAAAAAAATAAAAATAAAAAACGGGAAGCGCCGCGTTGTCGAGGAAAAAATCTATCCCGGATATGTCCTC
>Ga0209727_1002771_pt1 | contig 11917 bp, 19 predicted proteins | sample RifGroC1_FD_183995 | JGI IMG/M metagenome (GOLD analysis project Ga0209727, IMG submission 183995) | Groundwater microbial communities from Rifle, Colorado, USA - Groundwater C1 (SPAdes) (version 2) | ecosystem: Environmental > Aquatic > Deep subsurface > Groundwater | place: Rifle, Colorado...
TTTCAATTATTTATAAATCTTCCTATTTTTTGTATGATAAAAATATAATCACTTTCAAATGGTAACAAATAAACGAAACATTTATATACAACCTACCCTACACTACCATCATGGTCGAATTGGAAAAAATATGTTCATGTGGGAAAAAAATTACTTCACTATATAAACAACAATTAGAATATAATTTCAAATTACATTTTGATTCATGTAAAGGAAATAATACAATCCCCAACTACATTTCAATTCCCACGAAAGAAAAAAATGGCGTGAACAAATGAATAGAGAAAAAGAAACACAATCAATAATTGAATATGTTGATGCCATGTACTCAGGTCAAATAATCTGCCGAGAAGTCATAATATCCCTATTTGTTTTATCTGGTTATGTTTCTCGAATGTTCGTCAAAGAAGTTTTATGGGCATTAGACAGACGTAACACCATACACATTTCACAACGTATTAAATGTATTCAATGTAAAAATGGTGATGAAGATATCCATAGGTTAGTAATAAAGTTGGGTGATAATTGTACAAGAGAAAAAGTTTTAGAAAAAATAAAGAACCTTGATAAGGGGGATTTATATGGAAGTAAGTAAATGTGAGTTAAAAACGTGCGGTAAGTGGCACGTTATATTAACAGATGAAGAAATGGATAAAGTAAAAGAACTTGTTACCGAGAAATAAAAGTATGAAAACGAAAAAGGTGGGAATATGAAAAAAAGAATGTGTTTTGAGGAATTTATTGGAATGTGGAAAAGTTGTAGTACATTGAATGAGTTTTGTGAGAAAACAGGAATGAATAATGTACAAGCAAATGTCAAAGCTTGGGGTTATAGGCAGAAAGGTATTGTAATTACAAAACTACCTTACACACCCAAACTTCGTAAACAATATGAAAAAAGAAAAAGTAAAACATCCGACCAAAATGAACCACAACCATCTTCAACAAATGAAGAACCTAAAGTTGAAGTTGTAAACATAATCTAAAATGATACCTAATCCGATTTTTGGTTTGGGTTCATTAATAGGTTACTTGGTAGATAAAATTATGAAAAGAGATGAAAAATAGAGTATAATGAAAGATAAGTTTATATCTTCATTAAACGAAAAACAAAAGATAGAATATTATAAATTAAACCTGAGGTGAGAATATGGAAATGCAAATATGTATCAAATGTAATAAACCATTTGAGGTATCTGAAACTGAAAAGCGTTGGAAGAAAATGTGTAAAGAATGTTATATCCCAAAACAAACTCCAACAACAGTTGAAGTTGAGAAACCAAAAGAAACCATTGAACTAGGTATAGGCAAGAACCAAGACGCAGCGTTTGGTTCTATCTTTGGTCATTCAGTAACTATGACACTTCAAATAATGGAAAACAGTCAAGGTATGGGCAACTTCGAAGAAACATTCAACAAGTCATTTGAAAAGCTATGGTCATTAATGATTCAGAAAAGGAAAGAGAAGTTTCATAATTAGTGGGGGATAAACATGGTTGTTGAATCTCAATTAGAAAATGTTTTACTTGTTATTGTTGGTGTAACCGTATTATATATTTTTTACACCAATTACAGGCACAAGAAACAGCTTGAGGGGCTACCCATAGACAACAAACGACGACCTTTTTCAATGGATGAAAAGATTAAGGTAACTGAAACGAATGTATTGAAGTATGGTAAGGCAAAGTGTGATAATTGCAGTAACACCGAACAACTCGAGATAGACCACATAAATCCAATAATAAAAGGTGGTCATAATGGATTAGACAACCTCCAATTATTATGTAGAGAATGTAACGCCAAAAAAGGAGGTAAATAAATTGGCTTACTTCGCACTTATGTGCAACAAGTGTGGTCAGTGGTTATTAAGAGAATTAGAGAATGAAAAACAATTAATGAGATACAAATTAAAGTGTGTGTATTGTAACCGCCAATCAACAATATATTCTGGTAAGCATGGTTGGCGAGTAAAGTATATAAAGTTTTATTCAAGAGAAGAAGCATTACTAAAGATAAAACTAATGAAAGATAAGAAACATATTATATATAAATGGAACGAAAGAGGTGGCAAATGAAACATAGTAAAGAATATATTGAAGTAGCAAATGAAGCTCGTTTTCAAGGTTGGCGGTTTTTATGTTTGTTGATGTTAGCACTACTTCTTGTTGGTCTAAGTTTTAAATTTCTACATGAATATAGAAACACAGAATGTATTATAGATAATTATCGGAGTTGTGTAGAAGGATGCCGCGAAATGCAAATGATATATTCAGATGATTTGAATATATCACCATACATCGAAAAATATTCAAGATGTAGTAATGAATGTAAGAAAATAGTAAACTTTAACAAATTTAATAAGGGGGATTAATACAAAATGAAACTATGTTCTGGGTGTACTCGCACATTGAAAACAAAAGAGTCTGATATTGTATTTTTCCTTAATAATAAAATACATAATTTTTGTTCATTTTATTGCAGGGATAAATCATTATCGAGAGGTGATTGGAATGGATAAAAGCACTTGGGAAATGTACCTGCACCCAGTGGATGCAAGAGGTTATTTATCTTTAGGTATTAGTATTGCTTTTGTTGGTATTATAATAATAGTATTATTAAGAGTGTTGTTGCCTATACTGATTATAGTTGGGCTTGGGGTGATTATATATGCAATCGCTAAACGAACCAAAGAAGTTTAAGAAGATATTAATATTCATTGAATACCTTATAAAATCACCATCGAAAGATTTATCATTGATGGTTGATGAAGTTATTGAAGGTATAAAGTTATTAAGACGACCAAAGATATGGTTCAACATTTGGGTGATATCATTAATATCTTACTTATATGTTGTATCAAACGATATCAAGTTAAACCATCTTTTAGTGTTTATCATTTCACTTCTGGTGATTGAAGTGTGGTATGTGTGGGTGAAAGGGGATTGGGTTCGGGATGCTCGTTTGATTGGGAAGCTATAATCGTTTTAAGACGCTTCCTCCTATCCCTCATGCGTTCTTTTTTATATTCCCTACATTTATCACAGCTTCTGTAAATCGAGCCTTTCTCAAGCAGTATGTGGCATCTCCAACAGTTATACTTATTTTCCATATCTCTCTTCATCTTCCGATTTAAATAACATACATCACAGAAATACCCATTTGCTTTTGCATTACATGAATAACAAACTCCTTCTTCTCTCTTTCTTTTTGTTATCCTTCTAACCTTATCTAAATTCTTTTTATTACATTCTTGACACATAACAAAATCTTTATAGATAGGTTTTGAACAATAAATACATAGTTTGTTATTTATCCTTTTATGCCAAAAAGACTGGCAGTATTCAATATGTTGTTTTCTACATTCATCACATTTCTTATAACTCGAACCTTTCTCCAAAGATATTCCGCAGAACAAACATAGTCCTACTTTCCTCCTAATCTTTAATATATCATTAAGCCACAATCGCTGGTATTCCCTAATTTTCTCTTTAAGTAACTTCCATTTCTGTGGATTGTTTCTAATATGCCAATAAGATTTCATACCTCGCATATTAACTATTTTCCTTCTACACTCTTTATCTAAACAGATGGATGTATTAGATGAATAAATATCACCGCCGCAAACAATACAAACTCTGTGTTGAACTCTCGTTATTTTATTGCCTGATTTCATTTTGTCCTTTATACAAAACACTTGAAGGGACATACCTCAATTTTATTTCAGTGTTAGTAGGTTTATCCACATTCCAACCACCTTTCGCTTCCCTATTCTTTATGAGCAACCCTGTGTAAGGGTCTATTTCTGCTGTGAAGCATTTTTCATTTTTATCTTTTAATTCTTTCCATCGTATCTCGTATGTGAATGGCACACCATTGAAATGGTACAACACAAACACATTTTCAGTCTTGACATCAACTCCATCAACCCCCAAAACGAGATTAAGCTTCTCCATACGTTTCCTGAATATGACAACTATATCTTCAATAGGTATTAACCTGTTAGGGGTGTTCTGAGTACCTATCAAAATAAATATGAGTAAGTTCACACCCAGCACTATAAAAAATGTTTCTTTGGAAATCTTCCCAGTAACCAAAAGATAAACAAAAAAAGCAAGTGTGAATATTCCAGCGAACAATACTTTCCTGTCTATATTTTTTAAAAAACTAAGTGCGTTAGTTTTTTTGTCGTCATTCTTATTCAATATACTTTCTTCAATATCCTCAATTCCCATTACACAACCTCATACAACAATAACTCTTTATCGTCGTAGATTATTGTTTTTATCTTGGATATTTTTATGGTCTTATAATTATTTTGTTTTGCCCATTTATTTATCAGGTTTGTATTCACCCAGTTAGTTTCAGTTTTGTCGTCGAATACAAACCTCGTTTTACTAATCATCTGACTGCACCCACCACTGAAAGGGTTATCGTGTGATACCCATCTTTGTATTCTTCACTCACTAATTTTGCACACGCCAAACCAACGCCTTTACCCTGAGTGAAGCTTCTTTTTATATGCTCAAGTATCCCAGTGCAATTTTTTGTCTTAATTATGATGTCATCATGTAGTGACAACAAATAGTAGGTCGTTGAAAAATAGTATTCGTAATAGTAGGGAACATTGATAACAAGTACGTTTTTTTCTTTCTTTTTTACCACCATTTACCATACCACCATACAAAAGAGTACATATTAGTCATCTTATGTATTATTCAATATATACTTTCAATCATATATTCTCTTCCACGATGTCGCGCCGCCTAAAATATTAGGGCTTCTCAGACGGATTCTATTGTTCACTGGATTAAACTCTATGACGACATCTTTAGGACAGTAAGGCATAATTCTCATATTTGGATTGGTTTCACTCGTCACTCGTAATAAACCATAAATGACTCTTTGTTGTTTAAATGTTTTTATGTAAGGATTTACCGTCGAAGAATAAATCCTAAAGCCATACGACTTTAATTCATCATAAGTGATTTCAACAATCTCAATTTCAGGAGGCGCAAACAATCCAATATCAAACTCCCCAACTGGAAATTTTGTTTCTTCAAGCTCTTCATATTCCATATCAACCTTTCCTATAAAATCGTCGATAGCGACGGTATTTTTCTTTTTGTTTCCAACTCTTAAACTCTTTTCTTTCATATACAATTTTGCATATTGTAAGTTTGTTTTCGGGAATACAAACTCAGGCTCTTTATGCAGCGACATTGGTGGAATTGAATACCCTCGTATAACCCCCGAATAATAACTTTTTTCTCCAGTGTTCAAATCATAAAGTACAAAATTATCGTCAGTAGTTACTGCCAAACACTCGAAGTTTTCTTTGCGCAATTTTTTGATTGAGTTGGCTTGGCTTTGTGTCAATCCAAAATCATTCATAATCATATTGACTTCTGCTGTTGTGTTCATCCTGAAAACAAAAAGATACTTTGTGTTCTTCCTTATACCATCCCTCACTTCACTATAAATCTGATTAGCCCAAACAGTTCCAATTCTTGAAGGTCCTCCTTCTGTCACAAGACGCTGAAGCATGATTGACATTTCAGAAACACGATTTCTTTTCATACTATCTATACTACCCATCTCGTCGATAAAAACCCATGTGTTGATTTGGTTCTCCTTAAAGTAACCAGATTTCTGATTATAAAATAAATCCTCAAGAACTGTTTTAAGATAGTTAGGATAATATTTTGACCTGCTTATATCTGAAGTCATAAAAACAGGTATGCACCTTATGACCATCAGTGCCATAAATATGTGCATCTCCCTCCTTTCACCAGTAATCCTATTGAAGAAAAAAGCATCACTCACAACATCATCATCAAAACTTATTATTTTTTCCTGAAACATATAATCCATTATACCTTTCAATTTTACATTTACTTGTTTATTTGGTATATTATCGTCGATAATTTGAAACATATCATCATAACTTTTTGCTTTCATCAATGACTCTTTTATTGTTCTGAAATAAGTCAATGACTTTCCCATCTGCCCAAACAACTCTTCTGACTCTATAATTTTTTCTTTATCCAACGAAACCTTGAGGCTCGATATATTTTCAGGGATTGAAATAAGCCTTCTTTCAGCAAGTGCAGGATAACAATGAACGACTGGGAGTCTCATAGGCTTCAAACCGATTGCCTGTAATTGTTGCTTAAATTTCTCCCCATATTTTTTTCCATTTACTGTCGAATCACATTTCATTGACCACGTTATTGTCTCATCCGCAGAATCATTCAACACTATCAAAGAATCTTTTTTTCTTTTGTGGTATATTGTATCAACAAACGCATTAAGCCGAATCGATTTACCAGTCCTCTTTGCCCCTACAATACCTATTGTAGGCATATCCTTTTTTATTTGAATACACACTAATTTTCCAGATTGTGAAATCATTACTGGTATTTCGTTATCGTCATATTTGACAAAGCTTCGTACTTTCCTTAACTTATCAAGACTTTCCCAACCCATTTTACTATAACGTAGGCAAGAAAGCCCACTTCTTTAGATGTGGGATGAATTGCCTATTCCCTCCGTTAAGTTTAAATATGAGTTCCCCTATATCAAGCTTATGGTCGTTCAGCGAATGTATAAATACCGACTGTATCCTTCTGCGAAGCAGAAGATAAGGCTTCTCAAGATTTTCAAGCATTGCAAGTTTGTATATAATGAGCTTCTTGGCTTGAATGAAAAGCTTTGGGTAACTAAAAAGTTTGACTTTGACTCTTTGGTGAAAGACATCAAAATATGCCATCCTGAAATCAGCGATGAAGTTCACAGCCAAGTCCTTCAAAATGTTGGGGACAGATTGAGCAAGGCTTTTGACAACTTCTTTCGCAGAATCAAAGAGCGAAAGAAAGGCAAGAAGGTCAATGCTGGATTTCCCCGCTTCAAATCCAGAATCCAGAGCATCATCTATCCGCAGTCTGGGTTCAAGTTTGTTTCCGATGGAAAATTGTTCTGCTCCAAGATAGGGAATATCCCAATCATTCTTCATCGTATCCCCAGAGGCAAAGCCAAGACTTTGGCTATCAAAGTCAATAATGCTGGTCAGTGGTTCGCAGTATTCAGTTGTGAAGTTGAGATGCCAGTTGTTGAACATCCCAACAAAGACAAGTCTGTTGGGATTGATGTAGGTCTGACAAACTTCGCTACATTGACCAATGGGACAAGCATACCTAATCCGCATCATCTGGTCAGAGCAGAGCGAAAGCTCAAGCGATTGCAAAGAAGATTGAGCAGGAAAGTCAAAGGTAGCAAGAATCGTGGCAAAGCCCGTTTCAGGCTGGCAAGACAGCATCTCAAAGTTGCCAACCAAAGGAGCGACTTCCTGCATAAATTGAGCAGAAGCTTGGCTCTGCGATATGGCAAAATCAGTGTTGAGGATTTGAATATCAAAGGAATGGTTCGCAATCATTGTGTGGCAAAGCATATCAGTGATGCTTCTTGGGGAAGTTTCAAGCAAATGTTGTCCTACAAAGAGGTCGCACTCGGTGGACAACTGATTGAAAAGAACCCAAGAGGGACAAGCCAGACTTGCAGTGGATGTGGGAACATAATGGAGATGCCTCTGAAGAAGAAGCTCTTCACTTGTTCCAGATGTGGATTGTCTTTGCATCGTGATATAAACGCCTCATTCAATATTCAAGGTAGGGCAGGACTTGCCCGAACCAATTCGCCTGTGGACATTGAGCCTCTGTCACCCATTTCGGGAAGGGCAAGTTCGATGGTCGAAGCAGGAACTATACCCAATAGTCGTTGAACGACCATTCAAACTATTGTTGGAAGCCCACGACTTTAGTCGTGGTGAGGATGTCACTCTTTCTCCGTCAATGATGCTTCAAGTCTTTTATCAATCATTAATGCCAGTTCTTCAACTTTAGCTTTCATCATGCCTTTCACTATTTCTTTTTGTTCATTCGTCAAAGAAGAATCTGCCTGTATTATCCTCATTGAACCGAGCATCAAGCCGCTCAAGCTCTTTCTTGTCATATCTTTTTTTTCACATTGTTTGTCGAGGTAGCCGCATATATCATTAATTTTCATTTGTATGATGCTATCTGAATTTTCACCGCTTGTCACAACTGACCTGACTATCTTTGCTTTAACATCTTCAAGTTCACTCACTTTACTTTTATGTTCTTCAATAGTGATATACTCATCATGCACAACGTCAATAGTCTCTTCTATTATTGTAATCAATAAATTTCTTTGTTGTGTTGATATTTCATCAATCAATCGTGTCACATCAATAAGAGAAATGCAGTCTTCAACTATTGCCATACTTTTAAGGTACGGATGATTTTTCACGTCGTTAATAATCCTACCCTTCTTTTCTTCTCTTTCTTTAAAGAACTCTTTAATCTGGTCATCACTATTATTTAGGAAATCAACATTCTTTTTCATGGGGGAGAACATTTCGTCGTCTCCTTCATATTTTGGAAATGGTTTGGCATCCATCAGTTCATCCCTTCCTGTTCTGCCATATAACTCGCCTGTGAAGGCTGTTGCGACTGAGGCAACGTTTTTTCAACATCCCATCTTACCCTTGCAGCAGTAACAAACCTCTCAGACCATTCTCTTAAATCTTCGTCGATACCTGACTGCGATTTTTTCAATTTATCCCAAAGCCATCCATTCTGGTTTCTCAAAGACCTGTTCTCTTTTTCCAAACGTTCATTTTCTTCGACGATAGAACGTTCAATATTTTTTAAATCAAAACTCGTTCCAAGAAAATCAGTAAATACTAATATGCGCCTTGCCCACGCTTGGTCTCCAACAATCTGCACTAACGAAGCAATATATTTTCTTGTGATTGTTTTTCCTGTTTTCTTGTCGATAAGGAAGTTAAAAGCTTTTGTATCTTGTTGTAAATTTTTGAATAGTAAATCTTCAGGTTCAAACTGTATCAACCAATATTTTACCCCTTCTTCTTCAATAAGCTTCTTCCACCACACTTGACCGACCAGACCATCACCAACAAATATGATAGTATCTAATAATGGTTCTGGGGCGGTGAGCAGTTTGCCTATTTCATCTTCCCTCAATTTTTTCCCTCTTTTTTCATTTCTTCGGCAATCCTTTCACTGAATAATGGGTTGTTGCTTTGTGTTTGATGTTCAAACTTATTGAATGATTCTTTTGGATTCCATGCTCTTTTCATATAGACGACAGTACCTATAACCCCAAGCAATAATGCAAATATAAAATAGTTTACCCTATCTGATTTGAACTTATCCCTTTCAATACTAATAATATTATTCTCTTTTATATATCCATCAATATCAGAATTTTTAGTCACTAACTGTCCTCCTTTTTCAATGAGTTGTGAAGAACAAACTGCCAAGTCTAATGTTTTGTTATTAGCCAATGCTTCTACGTCGCCAAACTTTGTGTGGAGTGTTTTGAAAGTTTCTTCAAGTCTCACTCTGCTTTGCTGGCAATCGGTGAAGTTGCTAATGTAATCAACTTGACCAAACTTATCAAGACAAGCTCTTGTTAAGTTTTCCAAAGGACTATCGCCACTACTTACATTTCTTATGAAAACTATACTCACTGATTTTGTAAAAGAAAAAGAAGCATTTGATGAATTACAGATTGTGTTTGATATTGTCGTGTCGAAGTTTGCATTGTTATCCTCAGTTATAAGTTTTACATTACACCCTTCAATCTTTAATGTTGCATCGGTCTTGAACGCCTGTTGCGTACTTTCTGCATTTATTGTCGATAAACTAATTAATAACATTAAAAGGATTAACAAAATTACTCTCATTTATATCACCTTCATACCCATACACAGGTGTTTTTTCAGTACAGTATCTATACACTGTCGAGTTGTCATTCTTACAAATACATTTATCAATATCAGTTCCAAGAAAATATCGGCGTTGGCAGAAGTTAAGCTCACAATTATATTGTTCTTCCGTCAATGGAAAAACAGTATCAACCTCAGTGCAACGATAATCAATAGACCAGAAATTATCATTCGGATTCACTGTTTCTCTCGTGATAGAAACAATCCCTATTATAAAAATAAGTGTGATTATAATAAAACCTAATATATAAAGAAAAATATTAACATTTGTTGGTGGTTGTTCTTCCATAGATTTTCACTTATATTTAATGCAATCAAACAAGTTTTATTTATAAAGCTTTGTGATTACTACAAAGTAGGTTCATTACAATAGAAAAGTTTATAAGTTTGTTTGATATTCTTCATAGTAGTAAAGTAGGGTGCGGCGGGAGAGATTTGAACCCTCGAAACCACTAAGGTACATGGGTTCCAGCCATGTGGGTTTAACCGAACTTCCTCTACCTCCGCATTTCCCTTATTTTTTTGATAATTTTATTATAAACTCAATTATTTGGTCTCAGAGCTGGCGACTGCATCATTGACTGAGGTGTCCAGAAAGAGGGGTTCACTCCATACTTTTCGGACAGAATGGTTACTTTTCGGACAGTGGTTGCTTATCGGGCAAAGTCCATAAAATAGAAAAATATATAAAGCATAAACAAATAACACATTTCACGTCTATCACCTCATTTTCCCATAGGGGTCTAACAAATAACCTCTATGGGTTTATTTTCACTTCTTTTAAGTAGTTTCTAAAAATAGAAATCTTTATAAACAAATATAACTTACACAAAAACATAACACAAAATATCGACGACAAATCTCAGAAAATCTGGGCTGCTATTGTCAATAACCAAATCCAACTGTATTAAAACCAATCTATTAAGTAGTTCTTGTCTGGGGTTTAATGTTGGGGGTGTGGTTATGATTCGAAAGAAAATGTTTAGGAAAGCACAAATGGGTGGCGGCTTTCAAATTGCGGTTCTTGCCATCTTAGCGGTATTAGTTTTAGGATATATGGGTTATCTTCCTAAAAGTGGAAGTACTCCTGCGAGTTCTTCGGCGACAACGACAACTATTCTCGAAGCTCAAAGTTGCCCAGATTCTTCGGTTACTATGACTCTTGGACCTGTTGTCAAATGGCGTTCAACTGCCACTGATATGACACAAACGTATCATCGTGTTTACGAACAGGGAATTGATAGAGAACTAACAAGAGACGGTCAAACCCTTTCAGTTAAAGTTCGTAATGGCGACAAACCCAATGCAATTACAGTTTACTATGCAGAGAATGACACACAAGTTTACTCATCTGAAAGTACATTCGATGTCCCATGCGGTGCGTTCACCAGTGCATCCAAATCCAATGGAAAGCACATTCTGGCAAACCAGACGATTGTGACATTCAATACTTTCAACGAGAATAACGATATAATGTCATCGACTGTAAATCAAACAATGTCCACAGGTTCTCAGGCAATTTTGAGACTGGACTGGAGAGGAAACACAGACCAATCTATGTCACCCTATGGTTCAGCTATTGTAGTGTTTGATTACAATGAAAGTGAATTTGATGGTGGTAGATTCATGTTGGGGAGTTTCCCAAAAGTGTCAACACCAACTGTCCATACCTCGCCAGGTACAGACTTCCATCAAGTTACATTTAAAGTTCCAGGCGGACCTGCACCTTCAGTGGATAGTACAGGTAGATGGACTTTGAAAGAAGATTTGGTGGTTCAGCCTGATTCTGCGGTAAACCCAGGCGGAAGCAACACCAAAAGCTTAATCAATGCAACTGTGTATTGTGAAGATTACTTCCAAGACCCAGACGTTGATGTCGAAAAATTCGGCGTTGAAAACAGTCGCGGTGTAATACAATGCTTTGCTGCACAATCAGTCGCATTGGGGTACACATAAAGGAAATTTTTTTCCTTTTTTTTTATTCTGTTAAAGTCTGTTGAGGGACATTCTACGCTTGCAACGTTGTGCTGCGCTCCATTCCGACATATCGACGTCCGCCCTATCGACGAATGCAATCCATTGCTTTGC
>Ga0209727_1002776_pt1 | contig 11898 bp, 10 predicted proteins | sample RifGroC1_FD_183995 | JGI IMG/M metagenome (GOLD analysis project Ga0209727, IMG submission 183995) | Groundwater microbial communities from Rifle, Colorado, USA - Groundwater C1 (SPAdes) (version 2) | ecosystem: Environmental > Aquatic > Deep subsurface > Groundwater | place: Rifle, Colorado...
AGAAGGATAGTTTTGGAGTTTGGTCCAGTCGAGTTCACTGATCTCGGCGTTGTTGATTTCTCCATTGGGGAGGGAGACGGTGCCTGAAGATACTGTTAGCCCGGTGAGACCAGTAAGAGTGCCGGTGGCCGTAATATCACCATTGTTTGCAATGGTGAATTTGGTTGTACCTGAAGAGGAGGCTGTAAAAATGTCTCCGGTGCCATTTTGGTTGACGATTAGACTGGCATTGGCGAGGGTGGCAGAAGTATTGATGGCTGTCTGACCTGAGGCTGCGACATAGAAACGATCTGTTTCAGTAGAACCTGCGGTGAGAGAGAGAAGTCTACCTGTCGCGGTGTTGTTGCCTATGTAGCCAGAGATGAGGGCACCGGAAGTAAGATTGGCGTTTTCGATGCGTAAAAAATCGATATCAGTTGTACCACCCAGCATTTGAATTTGACCGCCGCCTAAAGCATCCGGTTGAAGAATGATGTCACCACCGGAGTTGGCAGTAGTAGTAAGGGTAAGAGCCTGACCATTTAAGGTGAAGGTGCCGGAGGTAGAGTTTATCGTCGGAGAAGAGGCGGCAATATTAATGTCGCCGTTGTTGTCGACAATGGGGACGGTATTGACAGTGGCGGAAGCGGAAGCGGGATACCCCTGGAGGGTTTCGGAGTTTAGGGCGTAACCGACGGTAGCAATTTGCTGACGGGGGGTAAGGGTCTCTGCTCCGATGATAACTTCCAAAAAGACGTCGCGATTTTCTGTGAAAACTGTATTAGGGATTTCAGCACCACAGGTGCCATCGCCAATTAAAGTATTAAAGATACCATTTGGGTCGGGGACAATGGGACAAACTCCGGAGGTATATAGCTGAGTGCCGGCAGTTAGATCGTTCCAGAGTTTGAAGGTGACGTTGACGGAGGTAGTGATAGGAGTTCCGGAAGAGTCGGTTAGGCGGCCTTGGAAGGAAAGCTGACGTTTGGGAACTGTAGGTAAGGCTGCGGAACTAGGCGATGCCTGTTTAATTATCTGGTTATACCCAAAAATGACCATAGCGGAGGTAGCCAGAACCAAGATAGCGAGATGAAGATATGGTGTGAAGGGCAGAGAGTTGTATTTTTGATACAAGATACCAAGGCGGCTTCTTGAGCCTTTTTGGGAATCCTTATTTTTGGACGAAGAAAATCTTTCGAACCAGGAGAGGGGAAGCAGACGAGGTGTTTTGTGTTTGTACTCAAACGGATTGGTAGGTATGTATTTTTGAAGGAAACAGTATTTGGTGAACTGTTTTATCGATGATTGGCGACGATTTATGACAGATGTACTTGTATGACTGAGTTTGAGATAGGTTATGTAGGTGTTTAGGTGGTCTTCACTTAAGATATTTTCTAAGTTTTGGTCGAGAAAGGGGGTCTCGTTAGCACTCCAAGCAAAGAAATGATTGAGGTCAGAAACGTAGTTTTTAATTGTAGAATGGGTCTTTTTTTCTTTAAACAGAAATATTTTAAAATGGTCGAGAATTTTTTTAATTGTCGGTAAAGATTCGTCGTCTTCTTCTGAGAGATTATTTTGGGAAGAGGAGACTCCAGAAATTAGGCCATATTTGGCTTCGAGGAAGGTAGAAAAACGTCTGATTGAGGCTAAACGACGGTTAATAGTGTTCTGAGGAGTCATGCTTCTTTTTTGATCCAGGAGATAAGAATTGAGATAGTTTGAAATACTTTGAAATATTTCTTGGACAGTTGGAGGATTATCTTGAGAGGAGATAGAAGCAGAGTATGAAAAGAAATGACGAAGATCGGAAAGATAATTTTTGATGGATACCGCAGAAAGCCCAGCCTCGGACAAGAACCCCGAGAAGAGTGTTTGGAGTTCTAGTTGATTAGGCAGGGAAGTCATTTATTTTGTGGCTACTACTAGAAGAAAAATAACAGGGAGGACAAAGATAATTCCCGCAGTCAATATCTCGGCTAGAGAGACCTTTGAGCTGACGGAGTTACTCTCCCAGTTCTGTTGCGAGTAGTCGTTTATTAACATTTTTAAAAAGGTTGTTGATAACTAGTATTTAGGTTCACATTAGACGATATTAGACGTCTATATACTAATATAATAAGGGAAGAGAGGGATGTCAAGCTGGAGAGTGAATGGAGGGTGAAGGATCGGTAAACCCCGAAAGACAGCGCGGTAAATATGAGGGAAAACAGGTAATGGGGAAATCTAACTAATATTGACTAATTTATTACCGCAAATCTGTGCGTTTATATATTTTCATATGCGTTAATTAAGGCTATTTATATATTATTATATGCGGATATACGTAACAGGTATAATTTTACACGATTGTATTAATATGATGTTTATAGCATGGTAATGATATCATGTGATATTGTCTGCGGAAATTAATGATATAGTTTACCTTCAATCCTAAGGATACCGAACAAACCCGAAGTCGAATTCTGTGGACACGAGAACAATTATTTGGAGAGCTTGGGATAGAGGTATTCGGAGTATGTGAGATGTACGGAAAGATAAAGATAGATCAAGAAGAAGTAATTTTGCTGTGCGATGAAGGCAATGGCTGATGTAGTACAGGCAACAATGAGAGGCAGTGAACGAAGATTCAACGAGAGCTTTCGGAGCCGATTTGGATGGATTTTAGGGTCTTCCGGGAGTGGAAAAAGACAGGTGAGCGGAAGAAGTGAACCGTTAATGATGATGTTTTTCCAGTAGCGGTTGGTGGCGGTAATTTTTACAAATATTTTTGGGAGTAATGGAGAGGCAAGATGATAGAAACCTTTGATGTCTGAAATTTTTGTCTGCCACGATGAGTCCATTTTTTCCGGGTCATACATATCAAGAGTAGCGAAAGGAATTGTTTGATAGTCTTTTTTACCAAAAAAAGGGAAGTGTAAGACGGAGATAAAGCGGAAGATCAGCACAAGCCGGATTTTGGCGCCATACACGGTCATTAAAAGATGAAGGGGAAGGCCAGTAACCAAAAGGAGCATAAACCAGATATTGGAAGTAATTAGTGGGGGTTTGGGAACCAAAGTGGGGTTGAGAGGAGGAGTAGGCGAGACAGGCGGAACTGGAATAAAAGGGGTAGGAATTATTTCTACTTCCGGGGTGATGATGGGTGTTACTTCCGGAGAAACGGATGTTGTTGGTACAGGGGTGGTGATGGCTAAGGGTGTTGGAGAAACTATACCGTAGGCGAGATAGAACTCGGGAAAGATAGTGGAGTTGCCGCCGGCATCTGTTGCGGAGAGGTAAACGGTGTAAACAAGGCCACGAATGAGTCCATAAAATCGGTGCTGCCAGTTTCCCGTAGGATAGTTTCCTTGATATATCTGATTAGTACAGTCGGGTATATTTTGTGGACACATCAGAATAAACTGCATATTGGCATACGGTTCAACTGAGCCGGTGAGAAGAGGGTTGGCGGTTGTTACCGTGAGATCTCTTTGGTTGATATCAGGAATGGTGGTGGAATCCGTGGTGCTCCAGTTAAGAGTTTGATGATCGACCTTTTTAAGGGTGATGAAAGGATTGGCTGAGTCGATATAAAAGGTTCTGGTTTCTGAGGATGAGCTGGTACCGGCGGTAGTATAGGCGACGACTTTCCAAGTGTGATATCCCTGGGCAAAATCAAAATTAGTTTCAAGATAAAAAATGTCGTTGTCGCGTCGAATGGTGTAGTAGTAATAAGCTTGAGAGGTAATACTATCGCTAACCGAAGCGGCAAATACCTTATCATCCAGATAGACGTCATAGTGATGCAGAGGAGTGGTAGGTAGAGGAGAGGGGCGTTCCCAAACAAGAGCTTCTCGGGTATTGTTGGTGGTGGAGTTGTCGTTGGGAGAGATGAGGGTGGGAGGGTTGAATATCTGTGAGATTATCTCGGCAGTTACCACCGCAGAACCGGTAAGGTTAGGATCTATGGCGAAGGCAGATTTACCTGAGATGAGTAGCAGGATGACAGAAAATAAAAGTTTGGTGGCAGTTCTCCTCACTAATCCAGTATATCTCTCTTAAAAACTCTCGGTACTTTGGAGCTCTTCTTTTAGTTCTTGAACTTCTTTTTCGAGTTCGGATTGGTGTTTCCTACTACGTTTGTTGAGAATGGCAATGATAGTTAAGATAGAGACGAGAGCAATAAGGGTATAGATTACTAAACGAATAGGGAAGAGCCAAAAGAAAAGGGTGGCGGTTATCAGAGAACCAGTGGCGCCATAAGTAAGATTTAGGTCGGCTTTGTAGCGTCCCCAACCCCATTTTTGATTCCATATTGCAGTGAAGTCTCTTTGAGTTTCAGGGAAAATATTACCAGCGTCAACTTTGACTTCGGCGACTTTGGAATTAAGGGGATCACTGATGGTGATGGTTCCTTTTGGGTTGACATGAATGTCAGACAAACTTTCGATTGATCCGGTGAACTCAACGGGTCCTTTTTCCGTAAATTTAGGAACAGAAAATCGAGTGATACTGGCTTTTTCGGTTACTGGCCCACTGACGGTGACATAAATGAGAGTACCGACACGAGAGGTGATGACGTTACCGGTTTGTTTGAGGTCACCGGCTTTGACTTCTGCATTTGGGGTGTAGGTGATCATGGCGTAGTGACCACCAGGGAGAGCCGTCATGGGGATCTTAATATTGATATTGATTATTTGTATACCTCCAGCATCGACCGGGATGTTTTGTGGTGCCGTAATCCAGTTAGCAAGAGACCAGCGATTACCGGGTTTGGTGGTGATGGGAAGAGGGGTACCTTTGCTGTCTACGACGATGAAGTCCTCGGCGGAAACGGTAAAATTTTCGGTATTGGCTGAGTCATTACGAAGTTTTAAAGTAGCGGTTAGCGTTTGTCCAGGATCGCCTCGAAGCTCAACCTTAGGAGGAATGGCGGTCATAATCATTTGAGCGTCAACATGGGGTGCAAACGAAAGAACGGCGAATAAAGAAGCGATAGCGAGGAGGATTTTGGTTTTGTTCATTTGGGCAGAGTGATTTGTTTATTTTTTAGAACGAGGCGGTAGCGGTATAAGTAATTTGGTTTTCATAGTTTCCTGCTGGCTGGGTGGCATCGACGGAAAGTTTGTAGCAAACATGGGCTTGCTGACTGCTGGCAATAGTGGCATTGGACATTATTTGGAAGGGGGATTCAGCGTCTGCCAGACTGGGGAAGTGCTGATAGTTGGGGGTAGTGGGGGCGATTGTAGGGGCGTTGGCGACGACGGCCATAGTGTAGCCAAAACCAGCATTGTTGGCGGCTGTTGCCCAGGTGTCCGGAGTATCAAAGTCACATAAATTATTATCACAAGTGGTGTCCGGGATGTATGATGGCGAAGCAGCCAGGTTACTGAGCTGAGAATTTTCGATTGCTGTAACAACATAACCACTAACAGCATTGGTGGAGACGGTGAGAAGCTGAGCGGCGGCTTTGAAGGTATCAAGAGCCATCACTCCAAAAGGGACCGATGCGTTGGTGGTGGTCACGTCCGTGGTGAGACTACAAGCAGACGCGCCGGAGTTGACCCCCTCAATTTTGAAAGTAATACTAGGGTCGACGGTTGCAGTAACGCGGACAGACTCGATGACGGCTACTTTACCAGTGACATCATCGGTCGGGGTAGCGGTGTTTGGATCGGAGGCGTCAGTAAAATTCTGGATTTTGAAGGTGTAGGCGTCGGCGGTGTTGGCGACTCTTGTAGCCGAAGGAGCGGGGGCAATAATATTGGCGGAGCCGGCGGTATTTCCGACGGAGAGAGAGATATCGGTTCCGATTCCTCCGGCACCAATATAGTGATACTCAAAACAGTGATAATTTGCCGGTGAGGTACAGCCCGTACCACCAGATGCTGTAGCGACGCCTGCTGAAAAAGTATAACCGGTGGTGTCGGTACCGGCTGCTGCGGTAGTGTTGAAGTCGAAACCGGTAATGTCAGGAATACCGTTGTTGGCGGTTGTCGGAGTTGAGTCGGCCGGAATCAAGACTCGGAAAAATCCAGCAGGGACCGCGGAGGCGGTTTTAAAAGTAATGACATGCTGAGGAAGAGATTTGAAATAGATAACGTCGGTATCGTCAGCATCACCGGCAGCGAGGACGGTGGTGGTGGTGAACTCGTCGTCGTCAATGATAGAGGCGATGGTGTAAGAGTTTGTGCCACCGATAACGAGTGAGTCACCAGGTTTAAGTCCGGCAGTGGAGACAGAGGTAAATACGGTTGCGGCGGTGGTGTAGATCCAGACATGGGTACTACCAGCTACAGTTGGGGATTTAACACGCCCAGAAAAAGACATACGAGAGCTTTGGAGAGTGTCTTTGGCTACGGTAAGGTTGGCAGCAAGGGAGAAAGAAGGATAAAGGAGAGAAGATATCAGAACTAGTGTTGACGCAAAAAAACATTGCAGGACATGTCTATTTTTCATAATCTGAATTAAATATGTCATTGATGCCAAGGTATGTCAAGTAGATTTCCCCGGCGTTTTTGAGGTGATTTTCACTATGGAAATGATGATAAGGAGAGAGACAAGAAGACCTAGGCTAAGTTTGAGCGGGAAAAAGATAATATTGATGGTGCTAGTGGTATTGGAGTTATCGGTTTTGATTTCCAGTGATAGTTGGTGAGGTCCTATATTACCCAAGGATGGGGAAAATTCAAAGTTGTTGCCATTGGTGTTTAAAAGCTGCCTTCGAGATTTGGCGATGATGTTTGTTGGAAGGATGCCTTCGAGGTAGACAGGTTTGTTTTTTCCAGAAACGACTCGAAAAACACCTTTAGTTTCGGCAGCAAAGCTGCCTTCGTTACTTACGGTAGCGGTAAATTTGAGTGGAGTGATACTGTCCGCAAAGTAAAGGTTACCGATTTTTATAACCGTGCCTTTGGATGGATAGAAACCTTCAATTCTAAGTATAGTATCCGGGTATGCTTGGGAGCTGATAGTGATCAGTAGATTGGAACCAATAGTGGCTCGTAGTGCAGAACCCTGGAAGGTTTGATCAATGGAGTTTTCGTAAGTAGAGACGATTAAGGTGACATAAATATCTTTTAGGGGGGCTGTTTCAGGAACGGAAAGACTAAGAATTAATTGTTCTGAAGATCCGGCAGGAATAGAGAATGGCTTGTTAAATTTTATTTCGGAGTTGGCCAAACTAAAGTAACTTAACCAAGGAGCGGTGGCCTTGGGATTGAGAACTGGATTGCCAAAGTTGTCCGATTCGGTAAAGGGGACAATGGCGGCGACTAAAGTTTTATCATTATTACTGAGGTTTTCTATTTTATAAACTTGGGTAATTGATTTTCCGGGTTTAATGTGGACGCGAAGAAGGGGTGGAGAGATGGACATGCCATAGTTGGCGGCAGAAATATGTTTGGGTAACAAAATAGCAAAGGCTACTAAACAAAGTATGGTGATGAAGATTTTTTTTGTCATTTAAAAAGCAGGAATAGCGATGAACTGAATAGCATTTTGATAAGTACCGGCTGCCTGTGAACCACTAATATTAACCTTGTAAGTAACTGTCGCGGCCGAGGAGGTAGCAATACCGCCTTTGGACATAACAACGGCCGGCTGGTCGATGTTTTCAACAGGAAAAGGACGATAGTAAGTGGAGTTTATGAAGTCGGCGGTGTTGACGTCGGTTCCGGACATGTTGTAGCCAAAGCCAAAACGGGTATTATCACTCCAAACATCGGCATCTGTTTGTAAGCAGGGTGTGGCTAGATCACAGGACGTGTCGGGAATAGTGGTAACACCGTCGCTTCTTCGGAGAGGATGATCCTCAATGGTTTTGACGGCGTAGCCAAAAGCGCTACCTGTCGTAACAGTAAGGGTGTTTGACAGGAGACTGGGGATGCCGGGAACGAGACTTCCAAAGTTGATGTCGAGATCTGAGATCTTGAAAGAAAAGGGAATAAGGGTATTAATGTATTGGAAACCGGCAAGGATGACGTATCCGGCAGAGTTGAACTGTCCTTGAAAGGTTTGACCAACGGTATCAGTAAGTTTGTAAGTAGTTGAGGACTTGGCACCGCCAGTAATATTGACGGTGCTCATTTGGATTTCGAAAGTGGGTGATTTAAGGTCATCCGCGTAGACCGGGGGAATTCCAACTGTTTTGAAAAATATCGAGAAGAAAAACAAGGTTACAGGGTATATCACTTTGATTTTGGAGTCTAATTGGAAGCTTTGGATCATTGTTGGTGAGATTTTTAGGAGTGGGCTGTCTAGTATTGATGTAGTTCTTTACTATTGGTGGTTTGGGGGTGATATAGTTTGGTTTTGTGCTTGAGAGGAGGAAGTTTACCCGAAATAATTAGATAATTATTTAGTTTATAGTTCCATCTTATCGGATGAGTCTTCGATTGACTTTTCCAGAGCTCCGGCAGTGGTATAAAGACTGATTAAATCTTTCTGGATAGCCTTAAGTTTTTCAATAAATGGTTTGGAAACGATGATGTTTTGGCCTTTGGAGTTGAGATAAATAATGATGTCGGTGAGAGAGTTGAGGATGGTCGCAAGAGACGGTTTAGCTGTGGTTGCTATCCAGAGGAGGTTATCGGTTTCTACATCTTTTATGGCTTCTTTCAGTAGGGAGATTTTACCTTCGGACTGGAGATACTTGAGGTAACTATTACCAAAAATTATAGCTAAGGGAGCCATAAGAATGAGGGAGACAAGGTCGATAATCATAATTGACGATAGATTAGAGAAGTTTGTCCAGAGAAAGAGGGAGACGAGGAGAAATGAGGCTATTGCGGCCTGGTAAGGGTCAAATAAAAGGGCAATTCCGAAGAGGAGAAAGAATAGAACAAAGAAAATGGGAGAGTTAAGACCACCAGAAGAAAAGATTAGCAAGAGAACCACTGAAATAAGCATGACGGTTTCTATCATTAAGGTGCTACCAACTCTTCGAATAAGATATTTGGAGCCGAAATAGAGCAGTATAAGGGCTCCGGTAAGCTGAAGATTGTAAGAGTTGAGAACGGGAGACTGAGTCCAAACAAAAATAAAGAAAATAGCCACAGATAAAATGAAGGTATGCGCCAATTTCATAGACATACTCTAATAATACCAGTAATTTAAGAACTCAATAAATCGAAGTGGATCGTAGATATTACTGCGGAAATAGCAAACTTAGGTTGCGGAGATTAGTGATATATATTGTTACTAAATTAGCAATTTATTATAAAATGTGCTTATATATTTGTGCCTATATTTTTTAAATAATCAAATTTAGATTAAATATATTATTCCACAGTTGGAGAAAGATATTTGCGGAAATTGATGGAATAACGGGAGGAAATTTATTTAAAGTGGTATATTTTAGTTGTGGAGTTGATAAATTTAAACAAATTTCTTAAAAAAACCACTGGTCTAGATCGGCTTTTGTTTATTATTATCTTAATAGGTGCCATTGTCGCTATTGTGAGCCTTTTTAGAGGTATCCTAATGGACGCTCCCGTTCAAGTTGAGTATTTGGCCGGCGGTAATTCGGAGAACGGTGAACTAAATTCTAAAATTTTTGTTGACATAGAAGGGGCTGTAATTAAACAGGGTGTTTATGAACTTTCTGAGGGATCTAGAATAAAAGATGTTTTAATAATGGCCGGCGGATTTACAGATAAAGCAGACAGGGATTTTAGTGAAAAGAATATTAATATGGCCGAGTTGTTAAAAGACGGACAGAAGATTTATATTCCGTACACCCAAGATACCGATACCCAGCAGGGGTATTTTGAGGCTAGTATAGCTAGTAAAAAGATTAGTATTAATAGTGCTTCTATTGCAGAATTAGATACCTTGTGGGGTATAGGAAGTACTAGGGCAGAGTCTATTGTGAAAAATAGACCTTATCAGAGTATTGATGAACTGGTTACTAAGGGAGTTTTGACCAAGTCATTGGTAGATAGAAATAGGGATCTATTATCTGTCTACTAATATGAAATGGAGACTTATTTTTCTTTTTTTGATTTTAGTATTTCGATTTGTTCTAGGCTTTGCGGAGTCGAGTAAATACCAGCAGAATTCACGAATTAAAGTTACGGGAAATATAGACAATGTATATCAATATAATACGGAATGTATCATTGTCGTAGGAAGATTTTGGATTAATTACCGAAACAAGTGTTCTTTTTCACGACAGTCGAGAGTACAGATAATTGGCACAATCGATAGTAAAGTGACAGATAGATTTTTGGGGAGATTGTGGCTTGATAGGGCGGAATTATCAGTTTTGCCGGATAAGTTAAAAAACATTCCTTCGGTGAATGTTTTCTCGATAACTATTGAGACTGTTCGTGAAAATATTGTAAATGTGTACAGAAGGTTTTTACCTGAGCCTGAGTCAGGCTTGGTTGCGGGAATTATTTTGGGATATAAAAAAGATATAGGGCGGGAGATGTATGAGTTAATGGTTAAGAGTGGGACGGTACACATCGCCGTGGCTTCAGGATACAACATTATGTTGGTCGGTGGCACGGTACTTTCAGTATGTTTTTGGTTGATGAGACGAAAATGGGCGAGCGTTGTGGCTATTTTGGCCATGTTATTTTATGCTTTGGAAGCTGGTGGTGAACCACCAGTAATCCGAGCTGTGATTATGGCCGGAGTGGTGTTTTGGGCGGCTGTCGTGGGCAGAAGGACAGTTTCTTGGTGGATATTACTGGTGACGGGGTGGCTGATGGTTTTGGTGGAGCCATTGCTACTTATAAGTGTAAGTTTTCAGCTGTCTATGGCAGCCAGCGTGGGTTTGATGGTGGTGGAGCCAATGATTAGCGATAGGTTTGGTAATAGCCATGAAAAACTAATGGAGACGCTGGGAGGATCGGGATTGCTGACGTCTATTTCGACAATGATAATGACGGCGCCAATTATTTGGTGGCATTTTGGAAGAATGAGTTTGATTGGTATATTAAGTAATATTTTGATATTGCCTTTGGTGCCGATCTTGATGATTACCGGCGCGGCTATGCAGGTACTTCCCGGAGTGTTTTTTTACCCTACCTATGCAGTTGCACACTGGATGATAGAGGTGATTCGATTTTTTGGCGTGTAAGATGAAGTGTGAACTGGAAAAGATGGGGAGTAGTTGTTGTATTGCTAAGCTTGATTTGGCTTTGGCAGCAGTGGCCAGACGGGAAGTTGCGGGTAGTTTTTTGTGATGTAGGGCAAGGGGATGCGTCGCTTGTTGTTTGGGGCTCATTTCAGGCATTGATTGATACCGGTCCGAGCGAGCGGAAGCTATTTGCTTGTTTGGGAAAAGAAATTCCCTTTTGGGACAGACAAATTGATTTGGTATTTATTAGTCATCCTCAGGTGGATCATAATGGAGCATTAAAGGGATTGATGGCCCGATACAAAATTGGAAAAGTGGTGGAGAAAGCGGGTAATAATGATAGGTATAGATATAAAGATTTATATTTTGATATATTACTTGGAGGTCAAACCGGTAACGATGGGGAAAAAGAAAGCGGTAGTGACGAAAATGAGGACTCGATGGTGGTGTTTTTGAAATACTTTGGTTTTTCGGCTTTGTTTACGGCGGATATCGGAGAAAAGACGGAACTGGCACTACTGGACATGGGAGTGCTAAAAAAGACAAGTTTATTAAAGGTGCCCCATCACGGGTCCAAATTTAGTTCGTCGATTTCGTTTTTAGAAAGGTTGAGCCCAAAATTGGCCATAATCTCTGTGGGAGCCGGAAACAGCTATGGACATCCCAATGGTGATACTTTGATGCGTTTGGACCAGGTAAGAGCAAAAGTACTAAGAACCGATCTTCAGGGTAATGTAGGCGTGATTTACGATGCCGGAGAGATACAAGTTTTCACGGAAAGGTGAGTGAGATCTTGATGTTTAGCAAAATATCTACTACTATGAATGAGGATGTTAAGAACATCCTAGTTG
>Ga0209727_1002779_pt1 | contig 11885 bp, 10 predicted proteins | sample RifGroC1_FD_183995 | JGI IMG/M metagenome (GOLD analysis project Ga0209727, IMG submission 183995) | Groundwater microbial communities from Rifle, Colorado, USA - Groundwater C1 (SPAdes) (version 2) | ecosystem: Environmental > Aquatic > Deep subsurface > Groundwater | place: Rifle, Colorado...
AGAAAAACCCTCTTTTGGGTACCGGGTATTCCTCAATAACGCTGGCCACCGACAACGATTTTTTAAGACTCCTGGGCGAAGTCGGCCTTTTGGGATTTCTGGCCTTCTTTCTCCTCTTTGCCAGAATTTTCCATACTTTTAGTAAGGTCTTGCCGGTAACCAAGTATTATCGGGGAGTGAGCCTTGCTTTTATGGGCGGGTTTCTGGGAGCCCTGCCGGGGGTTTTTCTCAACGCTTTCTTCATCGACGTCTTTGAGGCCTCAAAATTTGCCATTATTTTCTGGTTACTGATGGGAATAGCGCTATCCATGGCTAGAAAGAATATAAATGAAGAGAATATTTGAACGAATTAAAAATCTAAAGAAATTAGAGTATATTTTACTCTCAATAATTCTGATTTTTGCCTTTCTTGTAAGGCTTTACAAAATAAACAACCCCATCGCCGACTGGCATTCTTGGCGACAGGCCGATACCGCCTCGGTCAGTCGAACCTTTGTCGAAAAGGGGATTAACCTTCTTTACCCCCGCTACCACGACGTTTCCAGCATCCAAACCGGCATTTTTAACCCGGAAGGCTATCGATTTGTCGAGTTCCCCGTCTTTAACGCCGTCCACGCCTTTTTGGCGAGTGGATTTCCCAGCCTCTCCCTGGAAATATGGGGGAGACTCGTCTCGATTTTTTCGGCCCTCGCCTCAACCGTTTTTATTTTCCTCATCGGCAAAAAACTGATGGGCAAACGGGCGGCTCTTTTGGCAGCATCATTTTTTGCCTTCATTCCCTATAACATTTACTTTACCCGGGTCATTTTGCCGGAGCCCATGGCGACCACTTTTGTCCTGGCTTCTTTGTGGTTATTTATTGAATTTTTGGACAGAGAAAAATTGGGCTATCTCTCCCTTTCGGGCCTTGCTTTCGGCCTGTCGATGCTCATTAAGCCCTTTACTTTTTTCTACATTCTGCCTTTCATCTACTTAGCCCACAAAAAGTACGGACTCGAGACCATTTATAAAACTCCAAAACTTTTAATTAGGCTTCTGGTGTTTGTGAATCTTGCTTTTGCGCCGTTTATTATTTGGAGAGCTTGGATAAACCAATTTCCCCAAGGGATACCGTTTTTTACCTGGGCCTTTAACGGCGACGGCATTCGCTTCAGGCCCTCATTTTGGCGGTGGATTTTCGGGGAAAGGCTGGGGCACCTGATTCTTGGCGGCTGGGGACTGATCGTTTTCGCCTTCGGCCTTTTGGGCAAGGCCAAAGGAACCAGGTTTAGCCAAATCTTTCTTTTGGGTATGTTTTTGTATGTTGTTATTTTTGCCACCGCCAGCGTCAGACACGACTATTATCAGATTTTTGTCATCCCGGCGGTTTCCTTGACGATGGGCTTGGGGACCTTAAACATGTGGAATTCCCGAAGTTTTAGTCAGTGGGCCGCCAGGCTTCTTCTGGTCTTTTCCCTGGTGGTCATGTTTTTTACCTCCACCTTACAAGTCAAAGAGTTTTATAAAGTCAACAAGCCGGAAATTATGGAGGCGGGGAGGGCGGTCGACAGACTGACTCCCAAAGATGCCTGGGTGGTCGCCCCGTATAACGGCGATACGGCCTTCTTGTACCAGACTAAGCGGTGGGGTTGGCCGGCCATCGACGATTCAATTGACAATATCGTCGAAAAAGGGGCGGACTATTACGTGTCGGTGAACCTTGCCGACCCGGACACCAAGATGGTCAGAGAAAGATTTGAGGTTGTTGAGGAAACCCCGTCATACGTTATCTTTGATCTGAATAAAAAGCGATGAAAATCTTGATGCTGACGCCCTATCTGCCCTTTCCGCCCTCTTCGGGGGGCCAGGTCCGTTCCTATAATTTAATCAAGCACTTAAGCCAGGCTCACGAAATTACTCTTTTCTCGCTTATCAAATCGGACGAAGAAAGGCGCTTTATCCCCGAACTTAAAAAGTACTGCAAGAAGGTTTTTATTTTCAAGCGTTCAAAATCTCCCTGGACCTTAAGGAACGTTCTTCTGACGGGCTTGGGGCCCTACCCTTTTTTGGTCATCAGAAATCTGTCTCCCCAAGAAAGGGGAGCCATTTCCCAAGAGCTCGCCAAAGACAAATATGACCTCATCCACGCCGAAACTTTTTACGTCATGCCCCACATTCCCAAAACGGATATTCCCATTCTCCTCGTCGAGCAGACAATTGAATATCTCGTTTATAAGCACTACGTCGAAAGTTTAAAAAATCCGATTCTTCGCCTCCTTTTTTCGATTGATTTGACCAAGCTCAAATACTGGGAGACGTTATTCTGGAAAAAGGCCGACGGGGTAGTGGCCGTCTCCAAGGCCGATAAGGACGAGATGTTGAAATTGACCCCGGGACTGGACGTCGGTCTTGTTCCCAATGGGGTAAATCTAGAGTTTTTTAAAGTCAAAAAAAGCTGGCAGGATAATCACCCCAAGATTCTTTTTGTCGCCAACTTTAAATGGCTCCAAAATGTCGAAGCCGCCCAACTGCTACTCGACGAGGTTTACCCGAGAATCCACCAAAAATTCCCCGCCGCGCGGGTTTCGATTGTCGGACAGCATATCCCGGAGGCAATCGTCAAAAGAAAGTCAGAAAGAATTCTTGTTGATAATCTGGCCGAAGACGACCAAGAGGGGATAAGAGAGGCCTATTTTCAAGCCTCCGTCTTTGTTTCGCCCTTAAGGGGGCCGGGCGGCACCAGGCTCAAGCATTTTGCCGCCATGGCCTCTAAGTTGCCGTTGGTAACCACGTCTGTCGGCGCCGAGGGTCTGGGGGCAAAAACCGGGGTGCACCTAATGGTTTCGGACACGCCGGAGGGTTTGGCGGCAGCCACCGTCAATCTCTTAAAAAGTCCCAGGCAGGCGGAGAAGCTTGCCAGAAGCGCCCGGGAGCTCGTCGAGAAAAAGTTCAGTTGGTATAAAATGAGCCGATTTTTGGATAAAATATACGCCAAATACTATGGAAGATAATCCCGAGCTTTCGGTCATCATTTTAAACTACAACACCAAGGAGCTTCTGAGAGGCTGTCTGGCCTCGGTCAAAAAATATCAGGACGAAGTTTCCCTCGAAGTGATTGTTTCGGATAACGCCTCAACCGACGGCAGCCCCGACATGGTCCGCCGGGAATTTCCCTGGGTGAGGCTGGTCGAAGGGGAGAACGAAGGTTTTGCCAAGGGCAATAATCGGGCCAAAGACTTGGTCAGGGGAAAGATGGTCCTTTTTCTCAATCCGGACACGGTTGTTAAAAAAGACGTCTTTTTCAAAACGGTCAGATACCTAAAGGAGAATAAGGAGGTTGGCGCCCTCTCCTGTAAACTGGTTCTGCCGAGTGGAGAAATGGACAAGGACACCAGGCGGAGCTTTCCAATGCCCTGGGTTTCCCTCACCCACCTGATTCTTAAATTAGACAGAATTTTTCCCCAATCCCCGCTTTTTGCCAGGTATTGGTACGGCTATATTCCCGAAAATGCCACCCACCCGGTTGACGCCATCCAAGGCGCCTTCTTTCTTTCCTGGAAAAAAATCCTGGACAGGGTCGGCTGGTTTGACGAAGGTTACTTCTTTGACGGGGAAGACCTGGACCTTTGCTGGCAGATAAGAAAGGCCGGATACGAAATCGTTTATTATCCGGAAGTGGCCATCATTCACGTCAAGGGCGTCACCAAAGGAAAAAGCAAGAAATGGAAGCACAAGGTTTCGGCCAAACAAAGGCTGAAAATAAGGCTGGCCGGGGTAAATTCCATGGAGCGGTTTTACCGGAAAAACTTGTGGAAAAAATATCCCTTGGCCTTTAACTTCTTGATGATTGTCGCCATCAAAATTTTTAAAGTCGTCAGATGGATAGGCGTTACCCTCAAAGCTTAAATGAGAATTCTACATCGAAGATGAAAATCCTTATCGACGCCAGATTTTATGGTCTGGAAAATACCGGCATCGGCCGCTATACCATTGGGCTGGTTAAGTCTCTGGCCAAGATAGATAGGAAAAACGACTACCATCTCCTTCTCAGGAAGAAGTACTTCGACCGGTTAAACCTGCCTTCAAACTGGAACAAAATTTTGGCAGAGATTCCGCACTATAGTTTTAACGAGCAAAGACTCCTGCCGAAAATAATCAAAGAGGTCAGTCCGGACTTGACTCACTTTTTGCATTTTAATGTCCCGGTGGCCTTTAGAGGCAAATTTGTGGTAACCATCCATGACCTGCTGATGCATCAGCAAAAGGGTTTGGAGGCAACCACCCTTTCCCCGATTAAGTATTTTGTCAAAAGGTTGGGGTATAAAAGCGTCTTTGCCTTTGCCGTCAAGAAATCCCGGGCCATAATCGTTCCCTCGGCGGTCGTTAAAAACGAACTCGTCAGCTACTATAAAATCGGGCAGGATAAAGTCGTCGTCGCCCACGAGGGGGTGGATGTCCTGCCCACGGCTGGGGACAGGAAGAGAATTTTAGAGAAATTCGGGATTGATTCGCCCTATTTTATTTATGCGGGCAACGCCTATCCCCACAAGAATCTTAAAAGGGCGGTTGAGGCGATTGTCAAGCTGAATAAGGGAAGGAAAGAGCCGGTCTTATTCGCCGTCGCCTGCGCCAGAAATGCCTTTACCGAAAAGCTCGAAAAGTTGGTTGACGAGACGGGTGCGACAAAATACATAAGACTTTTGGGATTCGTTCCGGATAATGAGCTGGGGGTTTTGTATAAAAACTCGCTTGGTTTTTTGTTTCCTTCTCTTTCGGAAGGATTCGGCCTGCCCGGCCTGGAAGCGATTTTGGCCGGAACGCTAACTCTCTGCTCAAATATCCCCGTCTTCAGGGAAACATATCAAGACGTGGCTATTTATTTTGACCCTCTTAGCTCCTCTTCGATAAAAAAGGCGATGAATGAGGTTGCCTTGCTGGCTTCGGAAACAAGGGCGGGCTTGATTAAAAAGGCCCAAAGATTGGCCAGGCGCTATTCATGGGATAAAATGGCCAGACAAACCTTAAGGGTATATGAAGACAGCTTTAGTCTACGATCGAATCAATAAGTGGGGTGGGGCAGAGAGGGTCCTGACCGCCCTCCATGAGATTTTTCCCGAAGCGTCCCTTTTTACCGCCGTCTATTCGCCAAAAAAGGCCAAGTGGGCCGAAATTTTTCCTTTGGTTATCCCCTCTTTCTTGCAAAAAATTCCCCTGATGCAGGAGAAACACGAATTTTTGGGAACGCTCACTCCCCTGGCTTTCGAAAGTTTTGATTTCAGCGGGTATGACCTGGTGATTTCCGTCACCAGCGAAGCGGCCAAAGGAATAATCACCAGACCCGGAACCGCCCATCTTTGTTACTGCCTAACGCCGACGCGCTATTTATGGAGCGGTCATGACCTTTATTTCCCCAAGGGGTCTTTATTAAGAAGTATCTCCGCCCCGGCCGTTGCTTACCTTAGGCAGTGGGATAAAATGGCCGCCCAAAGGCCGGACGTCATGGTCGCCATTTCCAGGGCCGTCAGGGCCAGAATTTCAAAGTATTACGGCCGGGATTCGCAAGTTTTGTTTCCTCCGGTTGAGATTGAAAAGTTTGCTCCGATTTCTCCATCCATTCGCGGGAATTTCTTTTTAATGGTCAATCGACTGGTTCCCTATAAAAGAGTCGATTTAGCGGTCAGGGCCTTTAACCAATTAGGCTTGCCCCTGGTCGTGGTCGGCAAGGGCAGCCAGGAGAGAAAGTTAAAGGCGATGGCCAAAGACAATGTCAAATTTAAAGGAGAATTGACAGAGAGAGAGCTGGCCGACTACTATAGAAAGTGCGCGGCTTTAATTTTCCCGCAGGAGGAAGATTTCGGGATAGCGGCCGTCGAGGCCCAGGCGGCGGGAGCCCCGGTCATTGCTTTTAAGGCGGGAGGAGCGCTGGACACGGTCGTCGACGGGCAAACCGGGGTATTTTTTGAGAAACAGACGGTCCCGGCGCTGGCGCAGGCAGTAAAAAATTTCGGAAAAATCTCTTTTGACGCTAAAATATTAAGGGAGAATGCTGAAAGATTTTCTAAAGAACGGTTTAAAAAAGAGTTTCGGGCGCTTGTTGCCGAAATCGATGGGAAATTATAAAGACCACCTCTACGCCCTGATTCTGGCCGGCGGGGGAGGGACCCGGCTCTGGCCGAAATCTCGGGAAAAAACGCCAAAACAATTTCTTCAGCTATTTAATAAAAAAACACTGACCCAGATCACCGCCGAAAGGCTTAACCGTCTCCTGCCTTGGGAAAGAATTTTTGTGGTGACGGTCTCTCAAGCCTACAAAAAAGAAATCCTCAAAGAAGTGCCCGGTTTCTTGCCCGAAAACGTCGTCGTCGAACCGGCCAGAAGGGAAACGGGGCCTGCCCACGGCTTGGGGGCGACCTTTATCTTCAAAAAAGACCCCGAAGCGGTCATCATTACCGAATCGGCCGATAGGCTGGTCAATCCTCTTAAAAAGTATCTCGAGACGCTTCTGGCGTCGGCTAAAGAGGCTTTTGAGCAGAAAGTGATGATCGCCATGGGGGTCAAAGCCAGATATCCAAACACGGGCTACGGGCACATCAAAAGGGGCAAAAAGCTTCAAACGACGGACGGCATCACCTTTTATGAACTGGAAAAATTTGTGGAAAAGCCCCCCCTTAGTCTGGCAAAAAAGTTTACCGAATCGGGTAACTATTATTGGAATGCGGGCCAATTTGTCTGGCGGGCAGACTCAATCCTCGGCTCGATTACCAAGCACACGCCCCAGATAAGCAAATCTCTGGCCGAAATAGAGGGCGCCATCGGCACCAAGGAGCAGGCGGCGGTGCTCAAAAAGTCGTATCGGGCCATGCCCAAAATTTCCATCGACTACGCGGTGGCGGAAAAGGAAAAAAACTTTTGGGTGGTTGAAGGAAATTTCAACTGGACGGACATCGGCGATTGGAATGAGGTTTGGAAAAATCTTCCTCAAGACAAAGACGGCAACGTGATTATTGACGGCGAAGAGCCGGGGGGCCGGGTGATCAATATCGACACCTCCAACGCCCTGATTCAGACCGACGGAAGGTTAATCGCCGTCGTCGACGTTGACGATGTCGCCATCGTCGACAGTAAAGATATCCTTCTGGTTTGTAAAAGGAGTCAGGCCCAAAGCGTCAAGCAGATTGTCGAGAAGCTCAAAGAAGAGAAGCGAAAAGACCTTTTGTAGTATATAATTCATTCCTGCCCAGAAATGTATTTCGAGGTTATAAAAAGGACGATTGACATAATTGGAGTCATTATTCTTCTCATTCTCTTTTCCCCCGTCATTTTGGCGACGGGGCTCGCCATTAAATTTAGCTCTCCCGGGCCGGTTTTTGCCGACACCCCCAAAAGGGTGGGCAAGGACGGCAAGCTTTTTTACCCCTATAAATTTCGCTCGATGATCGTTGATGCCCACAATCTCTTACGCCAAGACCCGAGATTTAGGAAACTTTATAAGGAATATAAAAAATCAAGCTATAAACTCCACGAAGACCCCAGGACCACAAAAGTAGGAAAATTTATCAGAAAGCATTCCGTCGACGAAGTCCCCCAGCTTCTTAATGTCCTTAAGGGGGAGATGAGTATCGTCGGCCCCAGGCCTTACTATCCGGATGAGCTTGAGGAGCAGACCGGGAAATACCCCCGGACCAAAAAACTCCTTAACGACGTCCTGTCGGTTAGGCCCGGCATTACCGGTTTTTGGCAGGTTTCGGGAAGAAGCGAGGTAAATTTTGACAAAAGAATTGAAATGGATGCCTACTATGCCAGAAAAAAGTCAATTTGGCTGGATATCCTGATTCTTCTCAAGACCCCCTGGGTGATGATTTCCGGAAAAGGGGCGGTTTAGAATTCCCCCTTTGGCTTGAGAGCTATTTTTAGTATCATCTTTATATATGGATAAACCCAAAGAGGAAGAAATGATTCCCCAGATAAAGCCGGAAAATTCGCTTCCGGAAGACCAGGGGCCGATAACAAAGGAGGAACCGACTGATTTATCTTCCCCGGCGCCAGCGGCCGCACCCGAGTCTATTTTGATTCCCAAAGAGCTAAAACCGCAAACTAAAGTCGAATCGCCGCCCCCACCCCCCGAAAAGCCCAGGTTCAGGATTAATTTACCCAAAGGCAGGGGCGTCAAGATTTTGGCCGGTATCGGCCTCGGGCTGGTCATACTTTTGGGGGCATTGGCCATCCCCGCCTATACGATTTACGGCAAGGCGATGAAGGTCAAAGCCGCCGCCTTAAAGCTTACCGAAGCGGCCAAGGGACAGAATATCGACACCATCAAAACGGAACTGGGCAGTACCAAAACCTCGTTAGCCGAACTTAGAAATTCGTTCAGGTTAGTTGCCTGGACTAAGTTCATTCCCTTTTTCGGTTTATATGTCAGGGACGCCGACCAGGTGCTCAAGGCGGGGACTTATGGACTCGAAGCCGCAGAAATCACGTTGGTGACAATCGAGCCCTATGCCGACATCTTGGGTTTCAGCGGCGGAAAGGTCCAGGGGATAGAGAGCGACGGGGCCAAAACAGCCCAGGAAAGAATCGATTTTCTGGTTCATGCCATTCCGGATCTCGTTCCCAAAGCCGACGAGATTTCCCGGAAAGTGACTCTGGCCAGACAGGAGCTTGCCAATATCGACCCCAATCGCTACCCGGTCAAGTTTAGGGGGCAGCCAGTCAGAGAAAAAATCAGAAAAGGCTTGGGGCAGGTTACGGAAGTCGCCACTTTGGTGAGCGCGGCCAAGCCGCTTCTTGAGGTTTCACCCTACCTGCTGGGGATTGAGGAGGAAAGAAGGTACCTGGTCATTTTCCAAAACGACAAGGAACTAAGGCCAACCGGCGGCTTTATTACCGCCTATTCGGTGATGAAGGTCGATAAGGCCAAGTTTGAGCCGGTCTCCTCAAACGACATCTACAATTTGGACGATAATTATCGACCCAGCCTAACCGTTCCCGACCCCATCGCCGCCTACATCAAGGGCCCCTACACCCTTTCTAAGGGTTGGCGGCTAAGAGACATGAATTGGTCTCCGGATTTTGGCGAAAGCATGGACCTTTTTAGCCAGGAAGCCGCCAAAGCGGGCATTAAAGGAGTGGACGGGATCATTGCCGTTGACACCCATTTGCTGGTCAATCTTTTAGACGCAATCGGGGAAATCGGCGTTTCTGGATTCGGTAACTTCAGTACCAAGATCGTCCCCGAATGCGACTGCCCCCAGGTTATTTATGAACTCGAGTCTTTTGCCGACACCGAAGGGCCGATTGTCTGGAGTCAAACCGAACCGGGTAAAATCGTCTACGCCCCTCCCAACTATGACAACCGAAAAAGAATCATCGGCCCCTTAATGAACTCAATTCTGGCCAATGCCATGGGCCAGCCCAAGGAGAAACTGCCTAATCTTTTTGAAGCCGCCTTTAAGTCTTTAGTTGAAAAGCACGTTCTCTTTTATTTGTTTGACGAGACAGCCCAGAGCGCGGTTGAAAACGTCAACATTGCCGGCAAAATCAGGGATTATTCGGGAGATTACTTACACATCAACGATTCTAACTTGGGAGGGAGAAAATCAAACCTTTACGTCACCCAGGAGGTCGAACAGGAAATCACGGCCGCCAAAGACGGAACGATTGAAAAAACGCTGACCATTACCTACAAAAACCCGGCCAAGCACGACGGCTGGCTAAATTCGGTTCTTCCCAACTGGGTCAGAATCTATGTTCCCAAAGGCAGCGAGCTGATTGAATTTACCGGAGTCGAGGCAAAAGAAGAACCCTATGAGGAATTCGGCAAGACCGTTTTTGCCGGCTTTTTTCAGCTAAGACCGGAAGGCATTGCCAAGGTCACGGTTAAATACAGGCTTCCTTTCAAAGAAAAAGAGGCCCTGGTCCTTTTAATCCAAAAACAACCGGGTACGGACTCTCCGCTTTATCGAATCAGAATCGGCAAGAGGGAAGAAGAGGAGTTTCTGAAGTCCGACAAAGAGATGAGGCTGCCTTTGTAATGATGACCCCCAGGACTTACTCCGACGAAGGCATTGTCCTGACCCGTCGCCACTATGCCGAAGCCGACAGAATTCTTTCCGTCTACTCCAAAAACCACGGCCGACTTTCCCTGATTGCCAAAGGCGTCAGGCGCCCCACCAGTAAAAAAAGAGGACACATCGAGGTTTTTAACCAGATAAAATTTCAGGCTGTCCGCGGCCGGGGGCTTGATTTAATGACCGAGGCGGAAATAATCGAAAACTTTGCCGAAATTCGGAAAAGTCTCAAGAAAGTTGCCCTGGCCTACTATTTTATGGAAGTGGTCGGCCGGACCACCCACGAAGGCGAGAAGCACTCCGAACTCTACGAAAATATTCTTGAGAATTTAAGAAGACTCAAGACGGCCAAAGAACTCAAGAAATTAAGGAAACAATTCGTTTACGAGAGCTTAAGCATTTTAGGTTTTTGGCCAAAGGGGAAAATCCTGCTTGACCCGGATGCCAAGCTTGCCGAAGTAACGGAAAGAAATTTATCTTCGGTGAGGGTTGGTAAAAGGCTGTTAAAATAGTATACTTAAAGTGCTTGATATCGCTATCAAGAGTGCGGCGAGGGAACTAGCCCTTTGACCCGCCGGCAACCCTAGGAAAATCCGCCTAGAAGGTGCCAACTCTAGCCCCGAGCGCAGTCGAGGGGGAAAGATATGGGTGATTTTTTATTTCATAACAACTCCTATACGGTCGAATCCGTCACCAGCGGCCATCCGGATAAAATCTGCGACCAAATCTCCGACGCCATCCTCGACGAGTGCCTCAGGCAAGACCGCCAAAGTCGAGTCGCCATCGAATGCCTGGGGGCACACGGAACGTTGTTTATCGGCGGGGAAGTAACGACCGACGCCAGATTTAACGCTTCAAAAATAGCCCGGAAAATTTACAGGAAAGTTGGCTATGGCGACAGACTGAAAATTCTGACCAACATTGTCAAACAATCTCCCGATATTGCCCGGGGCGTCGACACGGGGGGAGCGGGGGACCAGGGAATCATGTACGGCTACGCCACCGACGAGACTGCCGAAAGAATGCCCAAGGGAGTGGTTTTGGTCCACCAGCTGACCAGGGGTCTGGAGAGGTTGAGAAGACAGAAGAAAATTGCCTGGCTTCTTCCCGACGGCAAAGCCCAGGTGACGGTTGAGAACGGCAGAATCAAAACGATTCTTGTCTCGGCCCAACACAAGAAGAAGGTGGGGCTTTCCCAAATCCGCCAAAGCTTAATTAGAAAATTGATCAGGCCCTTGGTTAAAAATTTGGACGCTGTCAATATCCTCGTTAACCCGACGGGGAAATTTGAGGTCGGGGGATTTGCGGCCGATACGGGCCTAACCGGAAGGAAGATCATGGTCGATACTTACGGGGGACTGATTCCTCACGGCGGCGGCTGTTTTTCCGGCAAGGACCCGACCAAGGTCGACCGCTCGGGCGCCTATATGGCCAGATTTGTTGCGAAAAGTATCGTCGGCCGGGGTCTGGCCAAGAAATGCCTGGTGGCGGTTGCCTATGCGATTGGGAAAGCGGAGCCTTTAATGGTCAGTGCGGTTAACGAAGAAGGGAAGAACTTATCCAACTGGGTAAAAAAGAATTTTGATTTTAGACCGCTGGCAATAATCGAGAGATTAAATTTAAGAAATCCCATCTACCTGGAAACTGCCTCTTACGGTCATTTCGGCAAACAAGAATTGCCTTGGGAAAAAATTTGAGAAAGACCGCGATTACGAAGTTTTTTTTGAGGCTTCTAACTTTCTTTCTTTCTGTTCCAAAAGCCTTCTTTCGCTCGCCAGTTTCATATCGGCCCTAAACCTTTCTTCTTTAGCCAGTTGGCTGTCGATTCTTGACTGG
>Ga0209727_1002790_pt1 | contig 11854 bp, 17 predicted proteins | sample RifGroC1_FD_183995 | JGI IMG/M metagenome (GOLD analysis project Ga0209727, IMG submission 183995) | Groundwater microbial communities from Rifle, Colorado, USA - Groundwater C1 (SPAdes) (version 2) | ecosystem: Environmental > Aquatic > Deep subsurface > Groundwater | place: Rifle, Colorado...
GTTATATTTAATAATAAAGGTGATGTAAATTTATATTCTCTTAATAAGATGGGAGATAATGTTATATTTAATAATAATGGTAAAATATCTTTATATTCTCTTAAAGAGGTGGGAAATAATATTATATTTAATAATAAGGGCGATGTATGGTTAGACACAATTTATTATTTTGATATTAATTCTGTTAAATTCACAAATAATGTTAGAAATGTATATTTTGGAGAATCAACATACTGGATGGAAGAATTTCCTTATGAGTTATATCCAAAGATTAAAGGGAATTTTAAAATGTGGAATAGTGAAAAAAATAAATGGGGAATAATAAAAGAACAATATAATAATATTAAAAAAGAAGAATTAGAATTAAGTTAATATTTATATATAAAAAAACAATGAAATTATGAAAAAAATAATTAAAATAACAGAACAACAAAATAAAATGTTAAAAAAACATATTCTAAATGAAAATATAAATTGGGTAATAGAAAGTAGAAAAATATTATCTCTTAAAAAAAGACAAGAAATTAAAGAATCTTTAAAAACATTAACTGAAGATGAGATTAATATTTTTGAATTTAATAAAGTTATTGAAAAATATGATAAAGCATTATCAGTAGCAGAAAGTGAGATTGTTAAATTAAAAAAGACATTAGGGAAACTAATGTAAAAAGATATCCAGATATTAAATTTAGTAATTATGATACAAATAATAAAAAAGTTGGGAGGGAGGATAAAAATAATTATTTCAAATTAGTTTTTTTTAATATTGTAGATATTTATAAATAAATGAAAAATATTAAATATTATGAATAAAAAAGTAATAAAAATAAAAGAATCAGAGTTATTTACATTATTAGAACAACAATTAACTCATCCTGAAAAATATGGAAAAAGAAAAGATTTAATATCTTCACTTAAAAGTGCAGAATATTCACTTGAAAATACTATTAAAAAAATAGAAGATGCATATGACAAATCAAAACATTTAACTGATGAAGAAATAGGAATATCTTCAGAATTAAATAAATGTTATGTAAAATTAAGAAAAGAGTTAACAGAATTAAGAAATATTTTAGATGAAGTTTCTGAAGGAGATAAACAACCAACTCAGGAATTACAACAGGATACAGAACCTGAATCCCTCCAACAAGAAAATAACACCCAATTACAATAATAAATTTTAAATATTTACTTTTTTAAATATTTTACTTATCTTTGTTTTATTAGGTTAAATATAAATGTTATTAGAAAAAGATTTTAAATATACAATTGAAAATATTCCTTTAATTTCTCTTGATTTGATTATCAAAAATAAAAAAAGAGAAATATTATTAGGTTTAAGAAATAATTCACCAGCTAAAGGATATTATTTTGTTCCAGGAGGAAGGATATTTAAAAATGAACAAATTAAAGATTCAATCAAAAGAATATCAAAAAATGAATTTGGATTTGAAATAACAAATAAAGATATAACTATTAAAGGAGTATATGATCATATTTATAAAAATGGCGATAATTTTTTAAATAATGTTAAATTTAATACACATTATATTGTAATTTGTTGTGAATATAAATATTATAAAGATATTGATTTAAATAAATTACCAAAAGAACAACATAGTAATTATAAATTTATGAGTAATAACGATTTAATAAAAGATGATAAAGTACATTATTATGTTAAAAATTATTTTTTGGAAAATCCTAGTAATTTATTTGTTAAATTATGAAAAATAATACTAATGATTATAAAGATTCCATTGCGCATATAAATCTTTCAAAAACAAGGGAAGATAAATTATTAAGTTGGTTGGCTGGAGAAAAACAAAAAGAATATAAAAACACAGAAAAAGAGAAGAAAGATTTTATTAAAGAAATGAAAAATTATTTAGGAAAAGAAATAAAAGACAGTAAAAATTTCCAACCTAAGAAAATAAAAATTAGTATTTTTAAAAGAATTTTAAAAGAAATATCAAAAATTTTTGATATAATATAACTTTATTACGTTAATAAATATTTATATAATAAATGGAATTAAAAGAAAAAGAAGGACCAAATCCAGAAAGTGGAAAAACTCCAGCGTTAAATGCTTTTGGAAGAGATTTAACTGAACTTGCAAAACAAGGAAAAATTGATCCTATAATTGGAAGAGAAGATGAAATAGAAAGGGTTTCACAAATTTTAACAAGAAGAAAAAAGAATAATCCTATTCTTGTTGGAAATGCAGGAATTGGTAAAACCAGTATTGCTTATGGAATTGCATTAAAAATTATTAATAGGGAGGTATCCAGAATACTTTATAATAAAAGGGTTATTGAATTAGATATGGGTGCAATTGTGGCTGGAACAAAATATAGAGGTCAATTTGAAGAAAGAATGAAAGCGATACTTGAAGATATTAAAAAAAGTGATGATATAATTTTATTTATTGACGAAGTTCATATTGTAGTTGGGGCTGGTTCTGCAAGTGGTTCACTTGATGCTGCAAATTTTTTTAAACCTGCGCTTGCTAATGGAGAATTACAATGTATTGGTGCAACAACATTGAAGGAATATAAAGATAGTATTGAAAAAGATCCAGCACTTGCAAGAAGATTTCAAAAAATATTAGTGGAACCACCAACAATAAAAGAAACATTAGAAATATTAAATAATCTTAAATCTTTATATGAAAATTATCATAATGTAGAATTTTCTGATGAATCAATTAAAGCATGTGTTAATTTATCTGACAGATATATTACTGATAGGTTTTTTCCAGATAAAGCAATTGATATAATGGATGAAACTGGAGCAAGAGTTCATATTAAAAATATAAATGTGCCAAAATCAATTACAAACATAGAAGATTTTTTAAAAGATTTAAAAACAAAGAAAGAAATAATGGTTAATAAACAGGATTATGAGGGGGCAGCCAAATTAAGAGATTTAACTCTTGAAACAAAAAATAAATTAGAAATAGAAGTTCAAAAATGGGAAGAAAGTTCTAAAGATAAAAAAATAAAAGTAACAGAAGATGATGTAACTAAAGTTGTTTCTGTTGCCACAGGAATACCTATTGATAAAATATCTGTGAATGAAACCAAAAAATTGATTAATTTAGATAAAGAATTAATGAAAGTAGTTATTGGTCAAGATATTGCTATAAAATCACTAGTAAAATCAATAAGAAGATCAAGAATTGGTTTAAAAGATAAAAATAAACCTATTGGTGTATTCTTTTTTGCTGGAAAATCTGGAGTAGGGAAAAGTTTAACGGTAAAAGAACTTGCTAAATCAATGTTTGGAGAAAAAGATAATCTTGTAAGGTTAGATATGTCAGAATATAAAGAATCAATTTCAACATCTAAATTAATTGGAAGTCCACCTGGTTATGTAGGTTATGATGAACATAAAGGATTAACAGAGAAAGTAAGGCATAAACCTTATTCTATTATATTATTAGATGAAATTGAAAAAGCTCACCCAGATGTTTGGGATATGTTTCTTCAAATGTTTGATGAAGGACATATAACCGATTCACAAGGGATAAAGGTTGATTTTAAGAATACGATTATTATTATGACCTCAAATATTGGAACAAAAGAAATTCAACAATTTGGTTCTGGGATTGGGTTTAAAACTGAAGATAAAGATAAAAAACTTGATATAAAATCTGATAAAGATAAAATAATGAAATCATTAGAAAAATCATTTAAACCTGAATTTATAAATAGAATTGATGACATAATTATATTTAATTCACTAACAATGGATGATATTATGAAAATCGTTGATATTGAAGTTAAGAAAGTTATAACAAGAATTGAAGAATTAGGATATGATATTAAATTATCAAAAAAAGCTAGAAGTTTTCTGATGATTGAGGGGTATGATCAAGATAAAGGTGCAAGGGAATTGAAAAGGGCTATTCAAAAATTTGTCGAAGATCCCATATCCGAATTAATTTTAAATGGGATTGAAAAAGGGTCCATTATTAATGGAGAGTATAATAAAATTAAAGATACAATATTATATAAAAGTAGCTTGAGTTTAAAATAACATATTGATTTTTTTTAAATGTTTATATATTATGAGGTGGATTTTTAAAAATAAGTATAAAAGTATTTTTATATTAGAAGAATTATTAAAAATGTCAAAAAAATATTGAAATAAATAAAGTAAATAAAAAATGATGAGTAAAATTATAACGATTTTGAAGATAAATATAAAAATTGTTTATATAGAGGATTATTTCGGAAGTATTTATATTAACATCAGTAGATTTTTATTTATATTTCATTAACATTCAATATAAATTTAAAATAAATATGAATATGATAACAGAAAGAGAATTGTTTCCGCTTATTTCAACACAGGAAATGATAAGTAATAATAGGGGAATTAAAGTATTAATAGACAATAATAAAGAAGGATATATTATAGGATATAATAAAAATTTTATTATACAATTAATAAATAATGATATAATTAATAATATTGTAATAGAACAAATAAAACCAATTTTAAGAACAATAGATCAAATAACAGAAAAAGAAAGAATAGAATATAAACAATTAAAAAATATTAAAAGTAATAATAAATATAATATTCCATTTTATAATGGATTAAAATCTATTTGGTATATAAAAAAAGGATTTGATATTTTTCAATGGATTGATCAGAATTTAGCTGTTAAATTAAATATTACATATGGATGATTATATATAAAAAATTAAGTATTATTTTACTTAAGGAAACTTAAATAATAACTATAATCATATTTAAGTTTAATAATTAATAAAATTTAAAATAATAATAAATAATAAAATATTGAAAATTATAAGTAAAAATAAATATTATATACCCCCCTCATGAAGATTTTAAAAAGGTTATTTGTTTTTTCTTAAATTACAAACCCCCCAAAATTAATAGTTTTATGAATATATTTTTAAATCAACATAAAAATAAAGATGATATAGAATTAAGTAATGCTCCAGAATATACAACCTGAAAAATGAACCAAGTAATCATCTTTCTCCCTTCACTATTAATTAACCTCACCCCCATACAATATTCCACCCACCATATCCCCCCTCATCAATAAGGATATTTAATTAAATAAATAGGGGGGGGTATATTAAAAAATTTTGATTACATTTTTCATTTATTTTTAAAAATATACATACAATACATACTAAAAATTAATATTAAATAATAAATTTGTTTATTACAATTATTTTACTTACCTTTGTGTCATAATTATTTAACTTTTTAAAATTTAAAATATTTATTATTAATGAAAAACAATAAATTAAGAGAATTTATTCATAAAAAAACTAAAATTCAAGTTCAAAAAAATATCTTGTTTATTTATATATTATTCCTATTAACAGGAATATCATTTTTTTATTATTTTGGGTATTTAATAACATCTGATCCTGTTTATATATCAATTGATAAATACATATATATTGATACAATCAAAACACATGATTTATTTTTACATTATATGGGTGAATATGAATCTAATAATAATTATAGAAGTGTAAACCAACTAGGTTATCTAGGAAAATACCAATTTTCTATAAATACTTTAAAAATGTTAAAAATTAAATGTACCCCACAAGAATTTATTGATCAATCACAATTACAAGAATATGCAATGGAAAAATATCTTAGATATAATAAAAATAAACTTATAAATTATATTGGAAAATATCAATTTACCTATAAGTATAATATATATATAACAGAAAGTGGTCTTTTAGCTGCTGCTCATTTATGTGGTCAAGGTAATGTTAAAAAATTTTTGGACGAGGGATATGAATTTAAGGATGCAAACAATACATCTATTAAAACATATCTTACATTATTTTCTGGATATAATCTTCAATTTAAATAAAAAATATTGACTTTTCAATTTATTTTACTTATCTTTGTATTTATTAACCCCCCCATTAAATAATTATAATATATGAAAAATGAACTTAAAATAGGTACTAATAATAAAGGTAAAATATCAAGAAAATGGTTATTTAAAAATTTAGAATTCTAATGGATATTAAAATCGGATTATCATTCCATTAAATAATCACAATATATAAACAAAAATCTCCGAAATTATTATTTTTATGCAAACCCCTATAAAATATTTTGGTGGAAAAAATCTAATGTTTAAAAATATAATCAAACATTTTCCTTCACCAGATACATATAATAGTTATATTGAACCTTTTGGTGGTTCTTATGCTATTGGATTAAGATTAAACCCAATTCCGCCCATTGAAATATATAATGATTTGGAACAAAACGTTTATTCTTTATATAAAGTATTATCTGATAATTCCCTATTTAATGAATTTAAACAAAAATGTGATTTAATACATTTCTCTCAAGATTTATCAAATGAGTATAAAAACATATTAAAACAAAATAATAATTTATCTATTCTTGAACGTGCATTTTATTTTTTTTATGTTAATAGAACAACTCATTCTGGTATTGGTGGATTTTCAATCAATCTGATTATAAGAAGAAATATGTCAAAATCTGTATCTGATTTATTATCTTCTATCGATAGATTACCTGAACTTCATCAAAGATTATCAAAACTAATCGTTTTAAATCAAGACGGTATAAAATTAATTCAAAAATATAATAATAAAGAAAATATTTTAATGTATCTGGACCCCCCATATCACCACTCTCAGAGAACATCAGCAAGATATAAAATTGATATGAATAATGAACAACAAACGGAATTAATTGAAACAATAATAAATTCAAAATGTAAAATATGTTTATCTGGATATAAAAATGATTTATATAATAAACTTGAAGAAAATAATAAATTCAAAAGAATTGATTTTAATGTTAATACCGTTACCGGAACAAATAAACCAAAAACAAAAACTGAAAGTTTATGGATAAACTATTAATAAACAAAGTAATTCATTATGATATTACAAAAACATTAATCCCAAATGGTTTAATAATAACAGACCCCCCATATAACCAGGGATATCATTATAACAATTATAGGGATAAATTATCAGAAAATGATTATTTAAAATTATTATCTGTAATTAAACCCCCCTGTGTAATAATTCATTATCCAGAAGAAACAATAAATTTATTACCAAAATTAAATCTAGGTAAATGTAAACAAATTGTATGTTGGGTATATAACTCAAATACTGGAAAACAATCAAGATTAATTTCCTGGTGGGGATGTAATCCAGATTTTAGAAAAATAAAACAACCATATAAAAACCTCAACGATAAAAGAATTAAACAAAGAATAAAAGAGGGAAAGGTGGGGGCCAATTTATATGATTGGTGGAACATAAATCAAGTTAAAAACGTTTCAAAAGAAAAAACAAATCATCCTTGCCAAATGCCTGAAAAACTTATTAAAAATATAATATTGATAACTGCTAATAAAAATGATTTAATTATTGACCCATTTGCTGGATCTGGAACGATATTAAAAGTTGCAAAAGAACTTGGATATAATTATCTGGGATATGAAATTGATGAAAAATATATTGAAATAATTAATAAAAGATTAAATAATTGTGAAGTGATGGAACTTGGAAGACATTTTCCCCACTGTCTCTGGGGAGAAGATAACAGGATAAACGTAGAATAACGGATTGACCACTAAATGTTATTTTTTTGTTCTATGGCTAACTACTTCATGCTGGTTCGAATCCAGCCTTCACAGCTAATTAAATTATTATAATAAAAAATGATAACCAAAATACAGTTTCAACCAGATAATATTCAAAAGATTATTGATGGAAATAAAACCACGACAATAAGAAGTAAAAAACAATTTGATATAATTGGAATAAATGAAGGGGAAACAAGGATTGTTTATATTGGTGGTTCTAATGATAATATTAATAAATTCTATGTTATATGTCTTGGATTTAAAAGTATTAATGAAATGGGTGGTCCATCTATAATGATTAAATCAGAAGGATATAATAATATATCTGAAATAAAATATAAACAAGCAAGAGAATGGTTTGAAAATAAAAATAAATTATATGTCTATTCAATTTCCAAAAATGAACCAACTTCTGGTAAAAATAACCCTACTTAAAAATTTTCTGGAAAAAATATATTTCAAAAAATTTGGATATGTCAATTATTTTATTTACCTTTGTGATTAATTAACTATTATTTATTAACTTAAAATTTATAAAATAATGAAAAATCAAGAAGAAATCTCTGACACATTGGAGGAATTTTATAATTATGAAATTCCAGGTTATGTTATTAAAGCAGCGAAATCATCAATGACAATCAACATAGATAGTAATAATGAAAAAATAACAATGGAAGATATTATTAACTATTATAAATATCAAGCACCAAACATATCTTCTGGATATAGAACATTAGCTGGATTTGGTGGTGATTGGAGACCAATTGATAATCTTGCTAATGAAGTATTGGAATGGTTTAAATTTCAAAATATTGATAATTTAAAAAGAATGAGTAAAAAAATGGGACTGGAACCAAAATTTTAAATAATTAACAATATGAAAACAATCACTAAAACAGCTCATATAAAGAATAATTTATATGAAATGGATATTGAATATAATATAGTACCTATTAAAGCTAGACAACATATTTTATCCGGTTTAGGAATTTGGTATTATGACTCTATTCAGAATAGAATATCTCAATGGGAAGTTCAAGAACATTCAGGAACAAATTTATATGCTGATTCATATAAAAACAATTATCATTTAGTTGTAGCAAGTTCAAAACCTCTTTGGAGATGGTGGGTACATAAAGACGATTATACATGGAACTGGAAAGATGTTTCTCATATACCCTCCTTGCCACAGATAGTTATATAAATAAACAAAAAAATAAATTTAAAAATTATGAATAAAAAACACGAACTAATCAAAATAAATAATAACAAGTATGTTATTGTTGATGAAGAGGCAGGTATAAAAGAAGGTGATACAGTATATCAATGGATAAGTGAATCTATCATTGAAAAAATTGATTTTGGAGTTATGGATAGTTGGAAGATAATAGCCACAATAAACCATAAACTTGAAGGGATACCTGAAATAGTTGTTGAAAATGAAGTTGAGAAATTAGCTGATGATTATTCTATGAAAGAAAGAAAAAGTAAGTGGGGGGACATTGTGAGGAATGCTTTTAATGCTGGTTACAAAGCAGCACAGCAAAAGTATTATTTTACAGAAGAAGATTTGAGAGAATTATTATTAGAGTGTTGGAATACAGCAAGAAGTGATTTGTTCGTAGGGTTTCCAAAAACTTCTAATAATAAAACTTGGAATATATTTACTAAAATAATTCAATCTCTCAAACAACCTAAAGAAATTGAAAGTGTTGAATTAGAATATGAAGAATTGGGCGGAGATAATAAAACTAATAGTTTTGGTAAAAAACAAATTTATTATCAACAGTTAAAAATTCACAACAAAGAACTGAATCAAATTAAACCTGTTAAAATAAATTACAAATAATAGTATGAATAAATTTAATAAAGAACAAAAAATTATTGCTCTTCAATATATTAATAAATTATTAAAAAAATATAATATTAAAGCTAAAATTACTAAACATGGTTGGGCTGGACGTGCATTCCCTTACAGTAAAAATGAAAGACCCAAAATAAGAATTCCAAACCCCACCAATCTCCTAAAATTGGGAACTGCAATACATGAAATTGGACATATTATCCTTGGTCATTGTAAATATAAAAATAACAATAACAAATATATTGATAACAGACCAAATTATATGCAGGAATATGAAGCAGAACAATTTTCTATTAATAAATTAAAAAAACTTGGTTTTTATACAAAAGATTATGAAACAGAAGCAATAAGATATGTTTTAGAAAATATTGCTCAAGCATATAATAAAAAACATCCATTAAACAAAATTCCAAAAAAAATTATTAAATGGACTGGATTGAAAAAAAATACATGGAAAAAATATGAAAAAGTATTTGTTCCAAGAGAACAAAACGATTTTAAATCAAAAAAAGACATTATAATTCAATTTAAACTACCTAATAAATCTATATATAAAAATAAATTTAATAAATAATTTGGATATATCAATTATTTTACTTACCTTTGTATTATTAATTTAATTTATTAACTTAAAACTTAAAAAAAATGAAAACAAAAGAAAATAAACCAAAATTAAAATTGGTGGGTGAAGATGGAAATGCATTTTATATTCTTGGAAGAGCAATGAAGGTTGCAAAACAAAATAACATGGATTGGGAATTAATTAAAAAAGAAGCAGCATCTGGGGATTATGATAATCTTCTGGTAACAATGACGAAGTATTTTGATGTCAATTAACTAATTTATTAACTTAAAACTTAAAAACAATGAAAAATATAAAAGAAGAAATAAAAAAATTAGGTATTGGTGCCATGGAAAGTATTGAACGAATTAAAGAAGAGACACAAATTAAAACACAAAAACTAAATGAACTTGAAGATAAACTATTTAATATTTCACACAATGCCAAAAAACTTGGATTGGATGTTAGAGGTGTAACATATTTTTTTACTGATAATTTAAAATTACCAGTATCTTTACAATTGACCTCAATATCAGAAAAATTTAAATTCATAAAATTCGCAGGTTATGATTCATCTGGTGGGGGATTAAACCATAAAAGACTTTATGAAAAGTCAATAAAAATTGAGGAAAAACTTAGAATTGGGGTGGGAAATAAAATAAATGTTAATCCTTATAGCCTTGAATACGAAGATGATAATAAATCAAAAAGAGTATTAGTTACTTTTATATATTAACTTAATTTATTAATCTTTATTAAAACTTAAAAAAAATGAAAGACAAATTAACAAATGAGAAAATTGATCCAAATACAGATACGTATTATGAGGATCGCTTTGGTGATTTCTATAATGAAGGTAGTTATGAATATATGTGGGAAAACCCGAGCACAATTTTTGAAATTGGACCAAATGGTGTTATAACATTAAAATTCAATAATTCTTTTGGTATGATGGATATGGATGAAGATGGTGAAATGTCTCTTAAAATGCCAGAACCTATTAAAGAAGAAAAATGGGCTAATACTGGTGGATATCATGGTCATACTGATTGGGTTTTAAATAATGGGTTTGTTAAATATTCTGAAGGATGGGTAACAGGATATCCTGATGAAACAACAAAAAGAAAAGCAGAACTCTCTGAATTATATGATGATTTAAGAACTGGTAAATTAGTTCCGCCAGTTACAATTTGGTGGGTATTTGGGGTAACATCCAATATATTTTCTACCTCATCTTCTATAATTATAAAAAAGAAGAATATGAAAAAATTAAATAAATGGTTGGAATCAATTGGTCATTCAAAAGAAAGTATTGACCATCAGATGCCATAATAAACGTATTGCAGGGTAGGGGAGTGGTTGTCCCCGTCAGAATCATAATCTGAAGATCGTGGTGTTCGAATCCCACCCCTGCTTCTAATTAATTAAATTTATTAACCTTTTATTAAAACTTAAATAAAATGATCAATTATACAATTGAAAAAGAAATTGATGGAGAATATTTTAATATTGAAATAGATATTGAAGATGTTCTTGAATTTATTGAACATGGAACAAGTTCCAAAGAGAGGGAAGAAATAATGGAGATATTTAAAGATGAAATGAGGGATGAGATAAGAGAAGAAATTGAAAATGATTTAAGAAGTGAAATTAAAGAAGAAAATATTACTGAATTAAAAAAACAATACAATATTGAAATTGAAACAGTAATTGATAAAATGAAAATGAAATTACTATCTCAAGCAATGAAAAACTATTCATTGGAAGAACT
>Ga0209727_1002791_pt1 | contig 11852 bp, 15 predicted proteins | sample RifGroC1_FD_183995 | JGI IMG/M metagenome (GOLD analysis project Ga0209727, IMG submission 183995) | Groundwater microbial communities from Rifle, Colorado, USA - Groundwater C1 (SPAdes) (version 2) | ecosystem: Environmental > Aquatic > Deep subsurface > Groundwater | place: Rifle, Colorado...
GGATCATGGTGATTCCCGGCTTTTCCGTCTGCATTCGCTTTGGAAGTAAGTGCGGATATCGTGTCATGCCCGAAATGATTTTCCGGCACTTCAAATCGGGAATCCCGCGATGGTTTCCAGTGGATCAGCGGAAGACAGCCCGGGAATGCGTTGGAAAAAAACGCGGGAGGCTACACATAGTGTATTGCTTGATGTATCTTATCATACAATTCCGAGTATTCTGGCCCGATTTAAATAAAATCCGCTTTTTCATTAATTATTTCTTTTCCGAATTCCAAAAACCATTAGTATTCCATCTACAATTTTTTCAATGAATGAATTATCAATTCTTGCTAGCATTTCAACCATTCTTTGCTTATCAATTGCACACAACTGCGAAACAACGGCAACAGAATCTTTTGATAGTTTAGTATTTGATTTATCCAGAAAAACATTTCCCGGAGCTTCTTCAAGTAGAAGATTTGTTGTTAACGGAATTATTATTACGGTATTTATTCTGCTTTTATTGAAATCATCCGATTGAATAACAATGACTGGTCTGCGAAATCCAGGTTCGCTTCCAAAAGGAATTCCGAAATCAGCTAACCATATTTCACCACGAGTCATTTTTTGTCAATTCCCGAATGGATTCTAATCCTGAATTTGATACTGCCTGGTGGTTCATAAATATTTGCTCTGAATATACCTTATTCAATTGTTCAGTAATTTTTTCATGATTATGATGTTCAATGAATTCTTCAAGAGCTTTTGCAAACAATTGACTTCTTGGAAGTCCCATGTATTTCGCAGTCTTTTCAGCTTCTTCATACAGTTTGTCTGGGAGAGATATTGCAGTTTTCATATTACTAGTATAACCATAGTATAACTAATTGTCAATATCAATTTATTTGCCTGCTATTTCTATACTAAAGATACTTTAGATAGTATTGCGCACGCAGGGTGTATCTGGATAATCTCAGCCTTAAACTGCGAACGTCCTTGCGGCGCGAGTAGCTTGAAGCGCTCGTTAGGCGTTTTAGGATCTGACATAAGAGCATCACTCCCATAATATATGAATATCTTTATCTTCAAGCCTTACACGACTTCATTTTACAATCTTTTTTCCAATGACAAATAAAAGTATACCACAAATTACAAAATACGAAAATAAGAATATTTCATTTGAAAATATATTATATTTCGTAATCTTCTCAATAATCACAAGGAGAGCTAATAATAAGAATACCGAAACTCCCCCAAACAACCGGATTTTTCCAAATAGAGCCACCTCTTTATCCTCCGCGATTTATAATATTTTCTCCGAAGTTGTGTCCATCGCTGTTTTAACCTGCGAGCCTGCTCGGGAAGCGATTGGCACATATATTGATATCCGATATCTATTTATGCGCCCAAGGACGCTGTTAAGTTTAAAACTATGTTAGCCGATTGCGCATATCTGCTTAACATCTCAAAATCTCTGTTCCATCTGCTTCACAATTCCATCCATACCGGGATAGATAGTCGCTGTCCGATAGCCAATGCCATCAAGATGTGAAATAACCAGCCCTGCGAGTTTTTTCGAGATTTTCAATCGATACATAACTTTGCTTCTCTTATAAAACTCTGAGTGGTTGTTGATCGTTTGGTAGCTCCTGATAATCTTTTCATCCAAGGGTTCCCTGTCCGTCTCTCTGGCCGGGTCGAAGTACTTCTTTTCAACTGGCCACAGCAAGAAGAGGCCCTTTTGTGCCGTAAGGTTTTCATTTCTTGCATATGCTGGCCTAATAAAAACAACAGGTTGCTGAGCTTCTGTCTGTTTATACATTTCGAAGTGGACGATATTTAGTAACCAGAGAACCATATAGTCAGAGTCATCGTTATCCCTTACAGAAGTCATTGCTGCGAAGTACAAGGCCACGTTATAGTCATAGGTCCAATCAAGTAGCCGTGTTGGAAGTCCATAATGCTGTGCGAGACCGGCAATTTCCCAAAGATAGTCAGGAAGCCATTTCATCAAAGACAATGTGAACTTATGGTCAATTTCGGTGTGAATGCTCTCCCGTAGTTCCTTAATATCAGGAAGATAGATTCCGTTTGTATCACACAAGGAATAGTAATCCTTAAGGATGTTGTACTCAGAGATTATCTGCCAGTATTCGTTTCCCTCTTGGCCGTCGTCGCCCGAAGGGGTTTTGCCAAGAAACGATACCTTCTTCTGTAATTTCGGCCGAAGAGCCGTCGGGAGCAAGGTAAATCGGTCTGAACCTTCACCTCGGAAAATGTAGTGCTTCCGATATGGGTGAAAGTCGCCAGTTACTGAGAACCAGTTCATCAGCTGATGAAAATCCTCAAAAACAACCTCTTGAAAAATGTCATCTTGTTGTAGCACTACATGGCTCCCATATCTGTTCTTATATTTTTCTGCGCCCGACGGGTGTCAACCTAATACCAAGTTAACCTGTAATTTCAGTACGAAATTTTCAGGTTGAGTCGAGTAGGCTGGGGGATTTCACCCCCAGCCTCTCACGGAACTGTACGTGACAGTCTCCCGTCATACGGCTCTTCATGTCCGGCCATTTGCTAACCAGCCCACTTCCCAATGTATGAACAGGTGTTTGCTTTCGGTCGCTTTGGCACTAATGTATGCCGCAGCTTTCCGCCAGCTTCCTTTCATACTTATGAACTCGCTTCTCGCCCATTTTACCAGAATTCTGGTAAACAAGCAGAAAATCCCATACATCTCAGATGGCCGGAATTTTCCGAAATAGTTGAACCATCCACGCAGTTTTGCGTTGTAGAGTTCCGACAGGCGTTCAAGGTCGGCGTCGGCTGCCCGATGTGCCTTCCATGTGCGAATTTCTGTCTTGATCTCACGTTCTGAGTCCTTGCTGATGGCAGGGCCAAACCCCAGAAATAGCTTTCCAGCCTTGCTTCTGGCTACCCGGGAGCGAAAATCGAAACTAAGGAACTTGAAACTGGTATGCTCATGCTTGAGCCACCGCTTCCCATCCCGGCAGTATACAATCTTCGTCTTTACCGGATGTACCGCAAGCTTGCATTCCTCCAGACGGCTCTTGATGTTCGCCAGCAGGTACTCGGTTTCTTCCCGGTTACGGCAATGGATCACCATATCGTCTGCATATCGTTCAAACGGATTGAACGGATAATTCCGCTTCATCCATAGGTCAAACGCAAAATGAAGAAAAATATTGGCCAATACCGGACTGATCACCCCACCTTGTGGCGTTCCCATATTCCGTTCTATCCGCCTTCCTTCGCGATCTTGCGCTGGTGCCTTCAGCCACCGCTCGATGTAAAGCCGGACCCATGCTGGCGGTTTGAAGAAATCCACAGCTTTGAGCATCAGCCCATGATCAATGGTGTCGAAGAACCCCTTGATGTCCAAGTCAATCACCCAATCGAATTCCCAGCACCGCTTCCGGGCTTGTCCTACCGCCTGATGAGCCGATTTTCCGGGCCGGTATCCATAGGAATCCGGGTGAAATTCCGGTTCGACCAGCGGCTCAAAATAAAGCCGGGCAGTCATCTGTGCGATTCTGTCGGCGACCGTCGGGATTCCCAAGGGTCTGATTCCTCCGCTTTTCTTGGGGATTTCCACCTTCATTACCGGTGCAGGATGATAACTCCCCGATGATATCCGGTTCCAAATCGTGTAGAGGTTCCTTTTGAGCTTCCGCTCGAACATCACGATACTGTTCCCATCAATCCCAGCGGCCCCACCATTCTGCTTCACCAGTTTCCAGGCTTCCACTACCTTACACTTTGGAATGTCAAATGGCTTGGCTGTACCCGACAGGCTCATCCCGTTGCTGGTTGGCCCTCTCTGGTCAGCCTGGTCATGTCGGCTGATTCGCTCCATGCCCATTACGGCCACTTCCTCACTACTACGAGCCGATCCGCCCCTGTGCGCCGCATCGGTACTTTCCCTCTTGTCAGGATCACTGCTTGAAGTTTTCTTTTGACATCGGTGGGACAGGTTCCCACGTTCCATGCAACATCCCGGTTATCAGTTCACGCCGTCTTTATGCCGGAAGCCATCCACCCAGGAAACAGGTTTCCGATGGATTGATTCACCACCCACTAGCTGAAGGTAGCTTTTGACTTCATGTAACTCACTCACGACACCTCGATAACGGTTCACTTGTGTTCGTCTCCTGATACCATACTTGACCCGATCAAGTCAGGCCTTTTAACCGGATCGTTCACGACCAATGACTCTTTACCACAGCCGCATCCGGCGGTTTGAGACCGGCCCCTGTAGGCAGATCCCGAGGGGTCTCGCCCTTATTGCATGGCTTCCCTCATCTGTCACATAGTTACGGATTCTCTCCTCGCCCTTTCGGGCTCAGCCCTCCTCCTCGTAGCACACAGAAGTTGTTAGCCGAATATTTCCAATTAACTGTTAAGAATTCTCTTTAAGTAGCGTTGCTTCCTTTTCCCAAAATCACTACTTGCTTTTAAGAGCTCTTCAATTATTCTATCCTTTTCGCTATTTTCTTGCTGTAATTTCAGTATTGCTTCTTTATCCTCACCAATAATATAAACAAGCTTTTCTGCTTCAGGGGCCAACGAGTAGCCTTTTGCCTTAAATGATTTTATCAACGCAATATAATCGTCCTCACTCTCAGTAGGGGTTGTGTCATTTTTTATATCTTCTACATCGATACGTAATAATCTTTCATGAACATTTTTATCAAAGTCCCATCTTAACCGAGTAAGTCCCATATTATCGAGCCGTATACCATTTTTAATCATTTTTTCAACATCTTCCCACATATCAATGACAATTTTTGATAATAATGGATCGGCCAAAGTATCCATTTCGTCTCTTGGTTTTTTAACAGTACCAATCATCCTAAGGAGTGAATAAATTGAGTAACTCCTTATCACTATATTTTTATATCCTTTTATACCAGAAATAGCTTTTGTATATCTGCTTGATTCGCTAATAATATAGGCATTCTGTGAGAGTATTCCACCTTTGTTCGATGTAACATCATTATTTAATTGCAGTGCTAATAAATATAGCTCTGCATCTAAATATGCAATTTCCTTCATATCCTCTTCAGTTCGATATTTAGCTTTTTTTGTGTCTTTCATTATTTCGAATATTTTATCGCCCAATTTTTCTATATCCTTGGGCTCAATTTTCTTGTCTACCAGATTCTTTTGCTCTATTACTTCTATTTTTTCAGATAACTTTTGTTTTATAACATCCAGCATAAAACCATATTCATTTTCGCTTTCGTAATAGTCGGCTTGATAATCAAAATATGATTTAGTGGATTCCTTGTTGAATATTCTATAATAGTAAAAGCCTTTAACAAATACATTCCATACATGTTGCTCAACAAACTCTGCAGGAAGTGATAAAAGGCTATTTCCGAAATAATTGAAAGTATGATTCGATATACTCGCATGCTTGGCACACTCTATTACGCAACTCCTAGGAATAACGATTCTGCATCCCAATGCAATTAAATTCTCAAATTCTCAATGATTCCAATATTTCTTCGCTTTTGGGGTAAATAGTCATTAATTGAATCAAGAATAAAATCCGTATCTAATATGAATACTTTTTGAGCTATTTTTGTTTTTTGGAATTCGGATAATACTGGATCGATACTTAAGATTACTGATGCAATATATGATCTACACATATCGCTTAGTACTAAATATTGTTCTTCGGTCGGATTAAAAAAAAGAATTGATATTTCTGCTATTAATAAGTCTCCAATATCGCTACTTATATTCCGTTTTGCACATGCACATATTTCTTCATCATTAATATCAACCATTTGGCGGATACTAGAACCATCCGAAAGCTGTTTCGCAATATTATATCCATACAGTCGAAAACATGATACTATAACCTTTAAGCAATTTGCACGTACAATGCCTTCCTCTTCTTTTGAGATCTTTTTACCAGATGTATTTTTAATATTTTCAATTATATCCGAAATAAGTGCCGTTACATTTTCTTTAATCCTGCTTTCAGTATTCATTAGTTGAATTTTCTTCGAGCTAGTTAACTGTATTACATCTCCCTCTGAAACTACTTTTTCTTTTTTAAGCTTAACAATCGAATTTGATACTTGCATATCATCAACGGTTCTTGCAGTTATTCTTGTATTTATAATGCTAACAAGTTCTAAGATATTCGAAATTGGCTTTCTAGCAGATGAAAGTATTTCAATGATTATTCTATCTAAAAAATCTTTTCGTAATATTTCGCTGCCTTTTTCATAATAAAATACTGAACATAGTTTCATGAAATTCATCTCTTTTATTTCTGAGATATCACTCCTAACTTCGCTTAACAATACTTCAACTTGGTTTTTAATATCTGGGAAGTATCGACTCATCATGCCATTCGTTTTATCGGCAAGAGTAGGAATGAGCCTTTCTCTATCGAATATTTCTAGATCTTTTCCATATTCCTTATTTGCTTGTACTCTTAACTTTAATTGCTTTTGCGTATTAAATACTCTATTTGTAACTATGATGAGTTTTTGATATTCAATTCCGTTGAATTTTAGTTTCTTTAATGTATCGATTGTTTTTGAAGCAACACCTTCCTGTAGGGAATACTGAAAAACGGTTTTTACTGTTCCTGCTCCAGTATAGTGTTTTACATCAATTGCATCTTGTCCTTCGTCAGCAACTCCGCCAAGCGGTATAATTGAACTATATCCTATACTGTACATAATTTCATTAGCTAATCGTTCAAACATATTAAAATCAGTGTATTTGTCTAGCGCAATTTCTACTAAGTCTAGTGACATTACGACTCCTTTGTTCGCGCGCGCAGCGTCCGCCCAACGCTGATTTAACCTGTGGTTTTGCGAAGCAAAAGCATCAGGTTGAAATCAATGTTAGGTGCAAGACGTTCCTCACTAACCCACTCTCAGAATATTCTCACGGTAACTTAAAGAACTTGTCATTCTCTCCCAGCTCTAGCTTAATATGTTTCGCAATTGTTTCATCAATGATATCAGTAAGCTTATCCCGAAGAATACTTATAACTACCTGAACGTTGAGTCTTATCGCTGAACGAATCAGAACTTCAAGCCTTTCCTCATCTATCGCTTCAAGGCTATCCTGAATAGTGAAATGAAAGAAAATGGGCCTTCGAATTTCACAGTACTTCGCGAATGAAATATCAAATGCAACTGTTTCCGCTCTTGGAAATCCCTCGCCAGTATTTCGTTCGCCATTGGCAATGTAGAACGCGATCTCTGAATTGTCATCTATTTCGTATCGAAGACTGTTTTTATAGAGTTGAAATAGATCTTGAGTCAGTACCTCAAAAAAGGTATTAAATAGACTTATATTTTCCTCAAAATCGCCCCTTTCACTTCCAATTTCTTTGTTGAGATCTTTTAGGCCGAGCTGCTTGGACTCAATCGAAGCCGAGATTGCCTCCACTTCCGAGACCACGTAGGCAAGTCGGCCCCTCTGTTCCCTAAGGGACTGTATTTCCTTTTCAAGTATGATGAAGTCATCTAGGTAACCTTGGTTTCCAAGCGAAGCAAGGGCAGACTTCTCTGAGTCCAGCTCGATGTCAAGCCGGGAACTCGCTTCATTTAGGTCCGTCTCGATCCGGCTACGAATTGTCTTCAGAAAGGCAACTTTGTTGGCAATAATTCCGTTATGAAACTCAACAACCTCTTCGAGTTTCTTTTTTAGTCCGGGAAGGTGCAACTTCGCTTTGCTATAGAGTTCCTCAATCTCACCGATGTCTGTTCGGTCAGTTTTCTGAGAATACTTCTCAAGAGATCTGGAATTAAAATCTAGCTTCACTTTCAATGAAGAAACGGCTTGGCTGTGCTCGTACACCTGGGATCTTATCTGGCGCAGAAGCTCAACTGATTGATTGTGTGGCTCCTTGACTCGAAACTCTCGTTCCTGGATATAGAGGTCACCCAACGCAATGTCAATCTCATCAATTTTTCTTTTGTAGTCGATTAATCTATCACCGTCTAGTAAAGCGACACGCCGTGCATCTAGGTCCGCGATTTCATTCTTGGTCTTCAGTTCCAAGCGAACTTTGCTTTCGCCAGAAAAGGCAAACATGTTCGAATAAATCAACCGATAGTCGTCGTTGCTCGTACCGTAGGGGAGGTAGTTCAGCGAGTTGAAGTCTGCTGCACCGTCGATTTTTACGAGACGGTTCTTAATCTGGCGGTAGGTCGGTTTTGACTCAAAATGACCGACGAGTTGAGCAAGTGCAGCAGTATACTTATCGCGTCCATGATACTCCTCGCCATCAACCCACCCAAGGCGCTGAATCCGTGGACCAGCTTTCGTTTCCTGAGTCTTGAAACTTCTGCGAAGGACTATGGGCCTTTCTTCTTGTGTCAACTCGAGAACAAAGTCGACCCCACCCGACGTGACAAAGCTCCTGATTTGCTCGTTGTCTTCATTCTTGATCGGGTCATGCCAAATTGATTCACCGTTGGAACCGAGGCAGAAGTTGATCGCTCGAAGTGCTGTACTCTTCCCGATCTTGTTCCCCCCAATAGTGCTACTTGTGACTATTGTGAGGCTCCTGTCGAACTCGATTTCCCTGAGAGGTTTCCCTAGGTGGTTGACGGTTAGCTTCACAAGTCGCACTGGATATCCCCTTCGTCCGTGAGAGAGCAGATTCCCACTAAATAGAGCCAACACAGGCTAATTTCAAGGCGGGAAGGCGTTACATAACCGAATCTTTCGCAATATCTGTTGTAAACAACGTCAACTGGCATCAAAGAGCTTTCCAAGAATAAAGAAATCAACCTCGATCCCATTACATATAGTGACTTGTCGATTGAACCTACTTCTGGCTCAAGCATTTGGTGGACGCTCCAGGATTGCGCAACTGATGAACCCATAGCACGCGATTAGGCCGAGACAGAAATCGAGAAGTTCTGCGTTGTTTGTCTTAAATGATCCAAGTTCGTCTCGAATACTGTCTTTGACTGATTCGATCAGATGATCAGCGTTCTCACGAACAATCTTCAGAATCACCTCAGGTTTGTTGCTTTCTGCTTTATTTGCAATCAGAAGCTTTCTACGTGCCGACAGATATCGTTGGTTAATTGCCCAGAGGAAAATACTCTCTGATTGCTCCTCTTCAGATTCGAGATCGTCAATCAGGCTTTCGACTATCACGATGAAATTCATGGCCTTCTGAAGTTCCGTCTGATAGATGACAACATTGTTGAACAGGATCTTCTCTTCGATCTTTATGGGGAGTGAACCGCTCTTGTGGTTGTAGCTTGGCCTAACGGCCGCCACCAGATCACGCAATAGCGGAAACAAGACTGAGTTAACTTCTGTGGTGTTACTTTGGTGTATGTGAAACTCAGCTCTATTGCCACTGTTAACAATGGCGATCCCATTGTTCTCGGCCCTTTGAGTGATCTCATCTCCGCTGGTGGTACTCATTTCTTGTTGATAGTAAAGGTTGATCTGCCGCTGTTAACAATATTTATACCCTCGCCACTAGCATGCTGAGTGATGCCGGCTCCGAGAGCTCTAGATCGCTTACGGAACGCAAGGACAAAAGTAACTAGGCTGAAAAAGGTCAGAGCCATGAAGACTATCATGGTCCAAAATGTCTGGTCAGAGGTCATGGCGCTGAGGAATGATGCTTCCACTACCTTGCTGAATAGAGCCCAAAACAAGATGGCACCAACTGCACTCCCGCCCCCTACAGTGAGGGCAATCTTCCACAATGCATCCATTCTGTACTCCTTTTATTCGTTCCTCTGTCGGAAGCGTCCTCCCAACGCCATTTATCCTGTTCCTTCCTTCCCTCCGTTCAACCGCCTGATTGTCCGAACCAGTATAACACGCTCCGCGCTTTTACTGTCCTGACTTTCTTCTTTCATTATATGGCTTTACATATTGGAGATTTAATCCCTCACCATTCATCCAAAGTCTATCCTAATCCTTTACCTGAAATGTTTCCGATCCACTTGCCGGTAACTTGAAACCGAAAAAACTCTCCCCATATCCACATACCACATACCACATTTGCCGTACGATTCATGCTTCAGCCGTAGGCGCGTGCGCCCTTCGGCCGCGCGGCAAAATCCCCCCAACCTGCCGATCAGGTACTGGTTGATCGCTCCCCGTCCAATCACTCCGACAGCCATCCCATGGCGCATACATCATCCCGCGAACCAACCATTCGTCCGGATCCGATCGCGGATGTCCGGAAAATGCTGGACGATGCGGCCGCTGTCTTCCTCGTCCGGATAACCGAGCGCGAGCCAGCAGGCGATAGCGTAGTCGTCCGGTATGGCGAGCAGGTTCCGCAGCCGCGCGAGCTCGTCGTCCGAGGGGATGCGGGTCACGCCCTGGACGCCTTCCGAGGCCGCCGCGACGAGGACGTTCTCCACGCAGCACCAGATCGATGCCAAGCCGTTCAGGTCCTGGAGCCCCCGCGCCTCCGATAACGGAGACTTCTGGCGGAAACAGGGTACGACGAGGCGGGCGCAATCCAGCAGCATCCGGGCCTGCTTCGGGATCGCGTCCCGGTACATGCCCCGCGCCGCTTCGTCGCCCAGGCCCATGGCCTCCACGACAGCGGCGGCCTCGTCCGTGGAGCGCCCCTTCGACATATCGCCCACGAGGCGGGAGCGCAGATTCCGATCATCGATAAGGACGAATTCCCAGCGACGCATGTGGTCGTTGGAAGGAGCGCGCAACCCGGCGTCCAGCACACGCTCAAGTACCGCGTCTTCGATCATACGGGCCGAAAAGGTCCGCGTCGTCCGCCGAGCGCGGATGGCTTCGTAGACGTCCATTGTATTGCCTCCGAATAGAAAGGATGTGGTGATCGCATACTATACGCGCGAATAGTTTCCGGCGGGAAGCGGTAGACTCAGAGGACAGTCAGCTTGATCGCCAACAAAGCGGCGAAGGCCTCCACGTCCGCAGCCGAACTCACTCCCGCGGTCGCGCCGCGGAACTTCTTCCCCGAGGACGCGGCGAAGCCGTCCTTGGTGGCTGCCGGCAAGGGGCCTCCGCTGACCGCATCCTCGGCGGAGGGAGGCAGGTAGAAGGTGGTACGGAAGGAAAGCCGGTCGGCGGAAAGCCAGAAAAGCGTCTTCTTCTTGTGCGAAGCGTTCATGAGCCAGCTTTTACCGTCGCGGTAGTACTTCCACAGGAAGGCGGCATCCGGGCAGGACTCCAGCGTCCGCGCCAGTACGGCGTCGAAGGCAACCCGCGCGGGGCCGAGGGTCACGGCAAGGACTTCGTCGGAGGGGTAAATGTCGGGGTCGCCAAGGGCAGGCTTCGGGGTTTCGGTCATAGTCCCATGATCCGTCCGGGACGTCGGATTCGTCAAGTTCAAAAATTAATGAGTGACCGCTCACTCGATAGGCCGTATACTGTCGGAACCGTTCCCGAGGAGGATTCCGATGGCAGATTCCGAACTGGCCCTTTCCCCGCGCCGCTGGCTCGCGCTCGCCGCCTACATGGCGGTCGTCCTGGCATGCGAGGTCCAGTGGCTCTCGCATGCGGCGGTCGCCCGCGCGGCGGAAGCCTTCTACGCGGGCGGCTTCGACCCGAATTCGATTTTCAACATCGACTTCCTCGCGCTCACCTACATGGCGGTTTACCTCGTGCTCGCCATCCCCGCCTCCCGCGTCATCGACGGCCGCGGGATCCGCGTCGGAATCGGGATCGGCGCGGTCCTCGTCGCGATCGGCGGCGCGGCCAAGGCCCTCGGCGCACGGAGCTTCGCCGTACAGGTCGCGGGACAACTCGTCCTGGCCTGCGCCCAGCCCTTCCTCATCAACGCCGCCACCGCCCTCGCCGTCCGCTGGTTCCCGCTGAGGGAGCGCGGCCTCGTCGCGGGC
>Ga0209727_1002792_pt1 | contig 11849 bp, 14 predicted proteins | sample RifGroC1_FD_183995 | JGI IMG/M metagenome (GOLD analysis project Ga0209727, IMG submission 183995) | Groundwater microbial communities from Rifle, Colorado, USA - Groundwater C1 (SPAdes) (version 2) | ecosystem: Environmental > Aquatic > Deep subsurface > Groundwater | place: Rifle, Colorado...
AAAAGAGGTTTAAAATACTTGTATTACTATCTTTATCAGTTGCTATATACGGTAAACTTTTACTCCAACCTACTCCTAGCCTACTAATTTTTTCGATTGTATTACAGCTAAGCATATTCTCGCCAACATTATTTTGATACATATTAAAAACATTTGACTGATTGAGAGACCAAGTCCTACCAAAAGTAAAATCAAACCCTGCTCTACCTGGTAAACTCACATCTGTAAAACCAAGTGTTAAGTTTCCTGTCTGTGGATTAACATCTCCTGCTTTTTCATTGAATGGCAAGTTTAACCCTGCATCATAACGAGAGTCCTGAGCATTTAAACTTATTGCAAGAAACAATGCCACTAACAGTAAAATCTTTCTCATTTTCATTCCTAATTGTTTGGTTTTAACTAAAAAATATACCGCATCTTATCTAAAAAGACAATTATTGACAAGAAAATATTAATTTAGAAAACGATTTTTTTTCTATTAAACCAATTCATCTTGCTAATCCTCAATCGGACAAATAACGGATATATCCCTAAACATCTCAAAATTATTCGTATTGAATGTAATTAAGTTAGAAATATCGTTTAATTTCATAATTAGATAGATATTTAGGTCAAATAACTGTGTTTTATCGATATTATACTTAGTTACAACCTTTTTTAACTCTAAATAATCTATGTTATGATTTTCAACTACTTGTATAAACAGTAAATATCTATCGATGTTAGCCAAAGCATTATCGAGAGTTAGTGGATATTCAAATAAGGCGTTATCTGTTACGGAATTGATGTATTCAAAGATAATTTGGTTAGAAATGAAAAGATTTGGCTTTTCGTTTAATATTTTGTTTGCAGCTTCATTTTTTTTTAAGTCGTCTTCTAAAGTGGAATAAATTAGAATATTTGTATCAATGAAATTATATTCTCTCATTATGAATATCCCCTTTTGTCAAAATAGTATTTGTTTTAAGTCCTTTAACAGTATGTAAACCACTTAAAATATTTTTAACATCCTTTTCTTTAGATATTTTTTCATCGTAATACTTATTGATTAAGTAATTGACAATGTTGTTTATTTTTCGCCCCTCGATCTTACAAAGATAATCTAATTTTTGTTTTGTGTCGTCATCCAAATAAATATTTGTTTTGTATTTTTTTATCAAAATATCCCCCTTGTTAAATTAAAGCTAAATCGTCCATAGTTAAATCACTGTGAATATACATTCTTAAAGTTGTACTAATATCAGAATGTCCCAAATAGCTACTAACTCCTTTAATGTTATTAGTCATCTTTAAAAGATTAGTAGCAAAACTATGTCTTAGAGTATGAGCCGATATATTTTTATTTATCACTCTCTTAGCAACTCTTTTAATTTCTTTTGTCACAAATATTCTATCCATTGGTTTATCTTTGAGAGTCTTAAAAACAAAGCCAGTTTCTGCCAAATATATAATCTTTTGATATAAATCTGAAGTTATCTTAATATCTCTTGGTTTGTTGCCTTTTCCAATTATTTTAATTGTATAAATTGAGTCGGCTTGCTTTGTAATGTCATCTATTTTTATGTTTAGCACTTCGGATATTCGTAAACCGTGCTTATATAGCAAACTGATTAATAACCAATATCGTTTACTTGTAAAAACAGTTAAAGTATTACTTGAAGTCATTCTTTTTGTATAATGATTTAATAGAATGTCAATTTCGTTAGTTGTTAAAGTTAATTCTCTATCGATTGATTGTTTTGTATAGAAGTTAGTTTTAATGTTTACAGATTTTAGAATGTCGAAAGGGTTAGGGAGCATATAGAGAGTGGAGAGTTTTTTGAATAAAGATTTTAAGGCATTGATTTTTAGATTAACTGTTGAGTTTTGGTATTGAGTTTTTAAAGACTCTATAAAGTTAATGATGTCTAAATGAGTAATTTTATGGATTTGGTTTATGCCAATATTTGTAAAGTCTAAAAATTGATTTATGGATTTTAGATAAGTAAGTTTAGTGTTAGAGTTAAGTTTATCGAAAATGGTTTCAATAGAAGTAGGATTAAAATCAAAGGATTTAACTAAGTCACTCATTTTATAAGTCCATATCTTTTTAGAATATGAATATATTATAGTAGGTTTTTTGTATAAAGTCAACATTAATTTGACACTATTTATATATGAAATTGAGGTCAAAAGTTATACACATAAGACTTGTTATGTGTACTACACATTACCACAAATTTTCATTGTTTTTCCTATGTTTTTCCTAATCAAATCCAAATCATTTTTAGACTCCTATTATTTAAAGAATAATATTTTTTATATCTATTAGTTTTAGTGTTATTTTAATGTCATTTTTTTGAGTAGAAAAATTGATTAGTAACAATTTTTATCAAGGCTCAATACTTGCTATATTATCAAAATCTTTATCATTATTTAGTAAATATAAATCGTTTTCTAAAAAAAATGCAATATTACTGTAATAAAAACAAAGGCTTTTATAAGTGTTTTTTGATATTTTCATTTCGTTTTATATATTATTGCTTTTGGGTCATTTTCTTTATTTTCTGTATCATACAATAACTTTTAAATGTGAATTATTATTTATTTTATAAATCTTTGGCATTTCAATCATTCCATTTTTATAATCAGTTTCAAACTCAATAGCATTCATATTACCCCCATATCTATAAAATACTATTATTCTTAACTATTATCAATATTTCTTATATTATCTCTATAAGGATTATTTATTTTCTTCCCAATAATTTTTTGCTTCATTATTGATTTCATCAAGAGATTTTCCTTTAAATAAATTCTTTCTCCATTCTGTATAGTCTGAAGAATCTCTTATAATTATGGAAATAAATTTCTCAGCCTCAACTATACCAATAGCATTTGCTAATGCTTCCATTCCTCTTAAAAGAATTTGATTATCAGTCATCATAATATCCTCCATAAGGATTTACAATATTAATTTCCTCAATTAATTTTCCTTTATTTAAAATCCCCTTATCAGTAGTTAAAAAATAATCACACATTGCAATTATACTACATGCAATATGTAAAGAGTCAGCTTCTTTAAAACCTAATTTATTTAGTCTATCAGCTTCAATATCAATAGATTTATCAGGCTGAATTATATAAAAACTCATATCTTTCCATAATTCTATTGTATTTCTTTTAAATAAATCAGAATTTCTTGAATTTTCATAAGATAACATATAAGACCAATATAATAATAAATTATTTGCTTTAATTTCAGATTGTATATATAGTTTGGCTTCAGTTTCCAATCTAATTGATATATTTGCTTGTTTATCATAAGGTCTATTAAAACAACAATTATCAAGATAAACCTTTAACTTTTTCACTTTTCCCCCTCAACTCCTTTCAAATCCATTCCTTAGTCAAATCATCAATTTCTTTTTGTATTTTAATAGTTTCTGCTAAAACATTGCAAACTTTAATGAAATGCTGTAAATCTGTGCCGTTTAATATATAGTTATGTTTTTTTCGTTCTTTTAACCATTTATCAAGTACTTGGTAACCGCCGATTTGGTAATCCCAAATATCTTTTGGTATATTGTCAAAATATGTAGTATCATTAAACCAAACTTGATTATTTTTATATTCTACCTTTGTTACTGTCAAATCTGGCTTTGATACAGGAAAATTAACTATATTTGTATCAAAATCGACTTTTAACAAGTGTAAATCTATTAATTTTTGACCGAGTAACGATAATTTATCAAAAAGACTCTTGTCCTCTGTAAATGGAATTCGTGGAAAATCAATTTTTAAAAACTCATAGTATTTGGTTCTATAAGTTGGTGAGTATAAAATAGCATAAATATATCCTAAAATTGCCTCTGGTGATTTGTTATCTAAGCCTTTTTGTTTGATAAAAGATTTAAAATCGTTGGTATAGTTTGGTATTTTATCCTGTGAGAATGAGTCAGCGTCTGGGTAGAGGTAGAGAGGGACAATATAAGACCCCTCTTTTGATTGAGAAGAGATTATCGTTCTATCTGATATAAATTCTGTAATCAATATATGTTGCCAAGTTTTACCGACTATTTGTCTTGAAACACAAAAACCAATATTTCTTATAAGAAAATGCTTTAATGTTCCACTTCGAGGATAAGCAATAAAACCTTTTGATTTTCCAGAAAAATATGTAAATCTATTATCAAAAGGTCTATAATTTATAATAACCATATTAGGATTTGACTTTAAATCATCTGAGGCAGATTTAATTTGCCAATCTCTTCCATTCTCTATATCATATTTACTTTTTATTTTTTCTTCAGATAATAATAGAAAATCATTTTTTACAGTTTCAAGATTTTGTTTATTAAAATGAATAGTAACTATATCTTTTTGGCTTTCTAATCCGCTATTATAATTACTAAAAATATAATCGAGTTTTAAACCTTTATTATATTCTCCTTCTAAACTTAAATCTTTCTTTTTAAACCAATAATTTGGGCTTTCTGCATTTAATTTATTCCATTCTACATTATTTAGTAGATTTTCATACAAAAAACTATATTTTTCATCTCTTAGACTCTGCAAACTATAATAATAAACGCCAGCATTATCATTTTTCTTTTTGCCAGTTTTAACAAAAAAACTAATACAAACACCTTGTTTTATATCAAAGACATTTTCATCTTTTGATCCATCGGGACAGGTTTCACCTATATTACTATTGCCATGTAGATTTAAAATGTAGATTTCGTCAAAAGTTTTTGTAAGTCCTTCTCTCATTCCACGATGTATAACGCCATCAATAAAGCTATTATTTGTAATAACTCCGATAACGCCTTTTTTTACCTTTTCCATTTTCCAATGTGCAAATCTTATAAACTTAATATAGTCATCTGATAAGGCAACAATATTTGTTTCTTCCCTAACCGCTTCTTTATAGGATTTCATTATATTTTCTATAAACTCGGTTTTATTGCCACTTGATACAGAATAAGGCGGATTACCCATAATAACTAAAATATCCTCGTCATTTTTTACTTTATGAGCAAGTCCAGCCTCTTCATCGATGTCGTCAAAGAAGTTGGTTAATAAAATATTGGTATGGTTTTCGAGTGTATTTGTTAGATAAATCTCTGCTCTTTCTTTTTTGTCGCCTTGATAGAGAAAGCCAAAACTTTCTAAATATTCGTGTATTCTTAAATGACAGATAATATAAGGGACTGCGAGTAACTCAAAACCATAGATATTTTCAAGTATAAACTCATTTACTTCGGTATTAAATAAACCTTGATTATTGGTTCTCCATAGTTCAGTTTTTATAAACTCAATCAATGCTAAGATAAAAGTACCCGTACCAGTTGCAAAGTCCAAAACTTTTATAGACTGGTCTAAAAAACCTTTTTTTATATCAAGTTTATCTTTAAGTATCACATCAAGCGAACGGATAATAAAAGAAACGACACTTTCGGGAGTATAAAAAACGCCTCTACTTACCTTTGTTTTTTTATCATAAACTTTTAGAAACTCTTCATAAAAGTATAAAAATGGGTCAGCTAAGTTTTTCTCTCTTTTCTTGAGTAATGAAAGTTCTTTATAAGATAAACTATTTTTAATTATCTTAGTATCAATATTGTTTAAAAGTAATAATATTTCGTCGATTATCCATAAAATATTAGATTCCCATTTATCAAAGCGTGTATTATGAAAAATATCTTTCAATAATGGTATATAATGTGGAATATTATTTATAATATTTTCTTTAGTTAAAATAATATCTTTAGAAAGCCTAAAAAACAATAAGCCAAAACTCATAATCTGAGAATAAATATCTGTGAAAAGTTCTTTACTCAAATCTTGTATTATTGCTTTTTTGAATACTTCATAAACTTTTGTAAATTGACTCTTTGTATCGTCAGTTTGTAGCTCATCAAGTATAAAATCTCTTAAAATCCGTGTTCTTTTTGCCAGTTCTTCGGATAGTCTTTTAGTACTTGTTGTTATTTCTGGTGCAGTTAAAAAGAATTTTGTTAGAATATCTTTAAAAATATCGATTTCTTTTGTTTTTGGTTTATTGCTTTTTAAATCTATTTTACTTGATATACTACAATTAGCCATTATACTACCATTTTTAAATAATATAAAATCAATATAATTTGTCAAAATTAGATTATTTGAAACAGATAAGTATTTTTTTATCTGCTCACTTTCGATTAAATCCCCTATATCGACATTAATATCTTTGCATTCAATATAACCAATAATATTACTTGCTTTGTCAATGATTTTAAAGTCGGGAGACCCAAATTTAGCTCTTTTAGGTTCGTGAATAACAGTTAAATCACTTCGTTTTAATTCATCTTTCAAAAAAAGATTAAGCAAGTTTTCAAATGGAGTCCTAAAACTATGCTCTAAAGACTCACCAGATTTATATATATTTGAAATTTCTATAATGTAATCATTAAACATATAATGCCTTTTTATAAAATTGTATCTATTCCCATTTTTAACAGAAAAAGGGTATAAAATCAAATGAAATATATAAAACTTAGCCTCTTGACAAAAAACAATTGATGTATTATTATTTTTACACTTTACAAAAAAACATACCCCTTAAAGGAGAACTATATAAGTACAAACAAATATCAAAGTATTAAAAATATGTATTTTAAAGAACTTGTTGAATATCTAAAATCAAGTCAATTTCAGATATGTTTAGATCAAATAATTATTGCCTCTAAAGGTAACAATAAAGAAGGTACTGGTTATCACCAACTATTAAAACAATATATAAGAAAAGATATAAAACGAATAATGACTCCGAAAATAAAAAACTTTAATTATAAAATAGAAGCCCTAAAATATTATCATGCTGTTTATATTCAAGATGATAAATATAAAGAATTACTTACTAAATTTAAAACTAATATAGATAAATCAGAGTTTGAAAAATTATTTAATTATTATAGTAAAAAATATGTTTATTTTACTAATAAAGTAGATGAATTATCTGATATTCTAAAAAGGAATGAAATATCAAAAATATCTATAAATAAGGTAATAGAATACACATTATATAATAGAAACAATCAAAAAATCATTTATTCCCCACAAAATGGATTTAATATATTTTACAATGATTATTACACTTCAAAAAGAAGTCTTCTTTCTGCAATTGTAGAAATATTAAAATCTCATATATTATCTAAAGATTGTAATTTAACTGATTCACAAATAGAAGATTTAATAAAAAAATCTTTGTTTGTTAAGTCTTTTGAAGTATCTATTTATCTAAGTCCAGAAATATCAAGTTTTTTATTTTCAAAGATTTCTAATATAAAAAACGATAACATTAGAAATTATAAAAATTTAAATCAAACTTTTTATCTTAATAAGAATGGTAGAAAAACGCCTTTTGGCTCAAAAAAAATATTTTATAATGTTACAGAAAAAGAACGATTAAACTTAGATACGATTTTTAAGTTAGAAGTAGTAATATCTAATAAAAATCATTATTTTGAAGAAAAAATAAATCAAAACTTGTTTGATATTTTACCTAAAAATGATTCTTTTTATACTTTATTAGAGAATGATTATTTTAAACGAATACTTATAAAACAATTTACTCCTATTTTTAACTTTTTAGAAAAAGATGACTTAAAAGAGTTACATCGATTACTTTTTAACCAGATAGAATTATCTAATAATAAAAGGTCAGTAACAAAAAACATAACAGAAATTTTATTTAATCACAGTATTATACTGTCTCATAATAATCTTTTTTATCAAGTAAGTTAATTTTTTTTGTTACTGAATATAAGATATTATAGGTAGATGTAATTATGTAAAAAAGAGGTATTAATTTAACTGAAAGTTTATTTTTTCAGCCTCTTCGTTTAAGATTTCTTCAATGAGTTTTATTGATATTCTAAAACCACAATCTTTTAATTTTGTTAAATATGGGCTTATTGATTCAATAAAACCTCTTTTTTTAGCAAGTCTTAATATACCAATTGTTCCGATAGGGACAAGAGAGAAAATTTGTGCAAAATTTCTAGCAGAAATTTCATCTAAAACAACAAAATCCGCATTAATTTCTTTTCCCCCAATAATAACTTCTAACTCGCCTTTATGTAATTTTCCGTACAGTTTAGAAACTAAATCAATATCTTTTACTTTATATATTTTTATTTTTTCAAGTTGAATAGCCTCTTTTAATTCTAACTTTCCAATAGCATTATCGTCTTTTATTATTATTTCATCAAGAACCGCAGATGGAATATATATTTCTTCAAATAATTGCCAAAGTAAATCTATTTTATTAATTATAGAAAGACTAATAATAGGGCTTGAATTAATTATTACTTTCAAAGTTATTCTCTATTTTCTTTATATTTTGCTATTGCTATATTATCTTGATTAAAATGTTCTTCGGTATATTCAGCCCAATTTATTTTTTTTATTTGTAATATCTCAATAAATTTTGATAGAGGTTTTCCTGATAATTCGGCTGCTTTTTCAAGAGAAACTACTTTTTCTACAAACAGACCAATTGCCATTGATAATTCAAATTTTTCATTAATGTTATTGCCATAATCAAATTTATTAACAATTGGAATAAATCTATTTATAATATCTATACTAACTTGTTCATTTACCATAAATTCACCTTATTTTATAAATAATATCAGAAACCTATTATATAATATAATACTTTTTAAATACAAAAGTAAACCAGTATTTTAAATTTTATTTAAAATATCAATTGTTTTTATCTGCTCTGATTTATTTTTTATTTCTAAGATATTATATTTTGGTAAATTATATATCATTTTCGATTTCTGATTCTAAATAATTATCTAAATAATAATATTTTGTATAGTATGCTTTTATTCGATCTTTTTCTGTATTGTCTTTTGTTTTAACAGTATTCATAAATTGGTTTATTTTTTCTTCAAACTTTTGATATTTTTCTTCTTGTTTAATTAGATTTGCTAAACCTTTATTTACTAATTGTTTTGTAATTTCATCTAAGGTATTCCAATAGATTTCGTAGAATAATAGTGAATGAAAAAATATTATTTCAAAACCAAATAAATTTTTTTGTAATAACCAGTTTACTATTATTTTTTTATCAATTAGTTCTTCAAAAGCTGTTTTTAATTGTCGTTTTATGCCACTTTCAGATATTAGTTTTTCTATTTGTAAATAGTTGCAAATGTAGTCGTAAGAAAAATTGACCTTATCTTTATTAAATGTTCGTGAGCCATACAAGCTTTTTTTAATTAACTCTGAAAATCTGCCAGCTATTGCACTGTTAAAAGATGTTAATAATTTTAAATCTGATATTACGAAGTTTTTTTTCATTAGATTTACTAAATGAAAAGCGTTTAAAGATATTATTATGTTTTCTCTGGCGTTATCTCTTTCTTTACTTTCTTTTGAACTACTAAATGTTAATAATGGTATTTCTGGAAGTTCTAATCTTGATCCATCTATAAAGTAGTCGCTTTCCTGTTTTATATAAGTATTTTGTAGTTTTATTAGACTTTTTTTTACTTTACTATGTCCATAAGTTTTATTATAAATAAAATCATTTATGTTTTTTAGTGTTAATCCTAATTTGAATTCTTTTTGTAGATTATTCATTGTTTCATAAATTATTTGTTGTTTGTCACTTTCTTTTAAGTCTTTTTCTTTTTTTTTGAATTTTTTTAGATACCATTCTTTGATTTTATCATACTCTTTAATATAAGATTCTTCTAAAGATGTTATGTTGTATTGATAACAGAATAGATATTCTATTGTTGCTAATACTTTTCTATCAAAGAATGTTAATTTATCCTCTGGAAATTGGATAATTAGTTTTGTTTTTACTCCATTTTTATCAAGTATTATCTCTTCAATTTTCTTTTCGTTTTTTATCTTTTTAGAAGCTGTAAATATTGGTAAATTGATTAGATTTAAATCTGTATAAAATTGGTCTTTTTTTCTCATTTGCCTCTTCCTCTTTTTTTAAGAGTTTTGCTTTCTTGTGTGAAAGTCCTACTTTTTAGTTATTGACAAATATTGTCTTTTATCTCTCTATTATTATATTTTATTATTAATATATATTAATATTATCCCTTTTTTTTCAATTGTTAATAACTCTTTTAATTTATAATATGAATATAAATTAATAATATCTAATTTTTTACGAATGTTTGTGTGAAAGTCCTACTTCCTTGTGTGAAAGTCCTACTTCCTTGTGTGAAAGTCCTACTTCCTTGTGTGAAAGTCTTACTTCCTTGTGTGAAAGTCTTACTTATTTTAACAAAAAAATAGAGTTATTGACAAGTAAAATCTATGTTTTTTTTATAAAAAGTTATTTTTTTTTAAATTTTTTCTTGTATTTTTCTGATAATTGTTTCTTTTTCTTCTTGGTTTAAATCTTTAGGTAGTTTTTTTAAAAAAGAATTTACGATTTTATCAATTTTAACTTTTGGTTTTTCTTTTGTTAGTTTATATTTTGATTTTAAATCTTTAGCTATTTTTGTAATATCTTTTTTACTGGTATTTTCTGATAATAGATGAATAGCATTGTTTTTTATTTCTTGTTTTTCGGCTTCTTGTATCTTATGATTTTTTAAAAGCGGTAAAAATGGAATTAATTTTGAGTATTCTATACTAAAGTCTAACTGGTTAGACTCGAACAAATCTTTGAATATTTCAATTATACTTATATATATGTAGGTAGTAGATTTAGGTATCTTTAAAACATTCACAAAAAAACTTTGAAAATCAGAAAATCCATCTTGTTTATAAAGTTCATTATCTCTAATAAGTTTGAGCCTTTTAGCAATGAGAATAAATCCAATTTGTGTTAATCCAGAATATGCTTTTATATCGTCAAGAAAAAAGGATATATCTTTTTTTAGGTCTTCATAATCATTTGATACATCAAAAAATTGTTTTTGATATTTAAAAAAAATAGATTTTAGTAATTCTAATTTGTCGGTTTGAGTTAGTAAATCGTTATTTTTGATCTGATTTGTAATTATTGCTAACTCGTTTTTTGTGCTGGAATTTTCAATTTGTTGTTTTAATGTGTCGATTAAACTGTCTTTTGTTTCAAGTTCTTTTTTTAAGTCTTTGATTTTATTTACTAAGTCATCCTTTGAGATTCCGTTATTTAAATTATCTCTATCAATATTTTGTTTGTTTACTGTTAATTTAGCCATTTTACCCTCTTAAAATTGCTCTGGTTCTTCTTGTATGTTTAATAATTCTTTTATGAGACTACTGATACAGTGATATAATTTTTCTTTTGCTTTTGCCTTAGTAATATGTATTTTTGTATCAATTGCTTTTTGAATATACGAAGTTTCATAAATTTTGGTTTGCATTATATTATTAAAATTATTGTGGAATAAATTTATATATTGATTTAATTCTGATTCTGAATTATCTGTTTTAGGCTCTTTATATTTATTTAAAAGGATTTTCAATTTGAGTTTTATAAAATTCGACTGCTTTATAATCAAATAAAGATAAATAAGTCGGTGTAATAATATAATCAGAAAAACACAAAGCATTTAAAACTATATTATCAAAAGTAGGAGCTGTGTCAACTATAACAAAATCAAAATTGTTTTCTATTTGACTTCTTAGCCTTGACAGTGTTTTTATATTTATAGTTCTTAAATTAACAAGATTTAAGCTACTTGGAATGATATTTACAGAGGATTGACTAATAATATTACTTTTTATGTCATTATTAGTTAAAGCCACAGAAATATTTTTATTTGACTCCGCAAGCTCTGGAAAATAATAAAAAGTTAAGCTATTTTGAATATCTAAATCAATACATAAAACTTTATAACCCAAAGCCATTAAATAAT
>Ga0209727_1002799_pt1 | contig 11823 bp, 10 predicted proteins | sample RifGroC1_FD_183995 | JGI IMG/M metagenome (GOLD analysis project Ga0209727, IMG submission 183995) | Groundwater microbial communities from Rifle, Colorado, USA - Groundwater C1 (SPAdes) (version 2) | ecosystem: Environmental > Aquatic > Deep subsurface > Groundwater | place: Rifle, Colorado...
ACGGCAGAACAGGCCTTCAATTTTGCCGTTCACGCCCGATACTGGTTTGCTAATGGGTCAGTACAGGAGAAACGAGAGATACTCGTGGCTCTTGGTTCGAACCTAATCCTTCAGGACAAAACATTGCATCTGGACGTGCAGAAACCGTATTTCTTTTTAAAAGAGATAATAAACGAGGAACCAACAACGTCTGCAATGTTCGAACCTCATAAAGAGGGCGTCACAATCGAACAAATGCAGACATCGTGGTATTCATTAAAGACTCTGCTCCCCCGCGAGGATTCGAACCTCGAACCTTCTTCTTACAGAACCCCTCTTGTTACCAAAAGGACTGGACTATCTCATCATCCCAAATAATTGGGCGCTAGGTATATAGTCTCTACACATTTTTATTAGCTCGGGATAAACCTACACCGAATTGCATAGGTGTCCCCCGAATTAGCCTAGTTTTTCATCCTGAATTACTCCAGGAAGCTGCCTATTTAACAGGAAGCCGCTCTACCGTTGAGCTACAGGGGAATATTTAATTGTTAATTGATAATTACGAATTGATAATTATCAGTTATTTATTACGTAGTTTTTTCAAACTCGCTCTTAGTATTTTAACAATTTCCTCAATTTCCACAAGTAGGGGCGTCATTTTACTCCGCGGTTGAATCTCAGATTCAACGATTAACCGAAGCCAATACTCTGTTTCTCGTGCTTCCTTTAGAGATATATTTAAACAATGAGTAAAATCGACTCGTGAAGAAGCATCTTGGGCTTCAGCAATATTTGCGCCAATTGATGTTCCACTTCTGATAATTTGATTTGCTATTGCATACCCAGCAGGTGTTTTTGGCAATTCTTGAACCATTTTTATAATTCGCACACTAAACAAAAATGATCTTTCTTGAATTGTTCCATGCTCATTCATATTTAAATTATCAACTATCAATTAATAATTATCAATTAAGTTTGCTATACTCTCTATTATGCAGCAACATCGATTTAAAATGATCGCCTCTTCATATGCGTTTTTTATTAAAGACAATAAAATTCTTCTTTCTCGCAGGTTTAAGACTGGATATATGGACGGGAAATTGAGTGTTCCTGCTGGACATGTTGAAGAAAACGAATCGCTCACACAAGCTCTCGTCCGTGAAACAAAAGAGGAGGTTGGAATAAAACTTTTTCCTAAACAGTTTACCCTTTCACACGTCATGCATCGGAAAAGCGATGATATCCGCATGGATTTCTTCTTCACTATCCATTCGTGGAACGGAATACCAAACAACAGGGAGCCGGAAAAATGCAGCGAGCTTCTCTGGGCGCCCGTCAATAGACTTCCGCATGACACGATTCCCTATATTGCTCACGCAATCTATTGTGTTCACAATACCATTCTGTACTCTGAATTTGGAATGTGGTATCCTCTTTGATGTGAGTACGAGTGGTGTTACTCCAATCGACCTGCACATAACTCCCATTGACGGAAGAAATTACCACAAGATAAAAGCACTTTCAGAATATTTTTCAGAACACGCGCTTAATCGCGAACGTATTTTTGTTGAGGTTAATTATCTTATCTGGTTATCGAAATATAAAGTGATACGAAAATTATCAAAAAAAGAAATAGAAATACTTTCTTCAATTCCAACAGATTATCATCGTATTTGCGATATCGAGTCTCGTGTGAATCATGATGTAAAAGCAATTGAACTTTTCATTCAAGAAAAACTTTCTAAAACAACACTCAGAGATATTACCAGCATGGTGCATTTTGGACTGACTTCTGATGATATTAATTTCTGTGCATACGCCAGATGCATACAGGGAGCAATGGAAAAAATAATTTTACCAATCATAGACGAAATTCATGTCGGTCTACAAAAAGCTGCAAAAAAATATAAAAATCTTTCTATGCTCGCCCGCACCCATGGTCAACCGGCAACAGGAACAACGTATGGAAAAGAACTTGGCGTGTTTGCATACCGACTAGAAAAAAATATTTCTGTTCTGAAGTCACTTCACATAGGAGGAAAACTATCCGGAAATGTTGGAAATTTTAATGCACACTTAGCCGTATTTCCAAAAATTAATTGGTTAACATTTTCGAAAACTTTTTTAGAGCATATTGAAGTCATGCCGGAAATGGTAACTACACAAATCGCTCCCTATGACAGCTATATACGTCTTTTTCAAGAACTCCACTATGTTAATCTTATTCTTCTTGGACTATCAAAAGATATGTGGCTTTATGCGATGTTAGGATATTTGAAACAAAAAAATATTTCAAAAGAAGTTGGCTCGACTGCTCTTCCGCATAAAATAAATCCTATTTATCTTGAAGGAGCCGAAGGCGGATTTGAGATTGCTAATTCATTTTTCGAACTTTATATCCGAAAACTTTCCTACTTGCGACTGCAACGGGATTTGTCTGACAGCACAGTCAGACGTTCGTTTGGAACTGCATTTTCTTATTGCCTTCTTTCTTATCAAAGTATTCTAGAGGGATTAGAACGAATCGAACCAAATGAAACGCATATGAAAGAAGATCTCTTGTCACACTATGAAATATTATCCGAGGCAATACAGAATTATTTGCGTGCAAAAGGTTTTTCTAATGCCTATGAAAAAACAAAACAGTTTTTCCGCGGACACATATCAACACAATCTGATGTTAATGAATTTATATCAACACTATCAATTTCTCATAAAGATAAAGAGTATTTACTCACGCTTAGTCCCCTTTCTTATACGGGGTTGGCAAACGAAATAGTTGAAACATATGTTTAAAATCCATTTTCCTCTCGTTGTCGTCGGTGCCCAATGGGGTGATGAAGGGAAGGGGAAAATTATTGATGTTCTTGCTGAATACGCAAATATTGTTGTGCGCTATAACGGAGGAAATAATGCGGGTCATACTGTCGTCGTCGGCGATAAAGTTTTTAAATTATCACTTCTTCCGTCAGGAGTAGCACAGAAAAAACATTTGGTCATCGCACAGGGGTGTGTGATTGATCCAAAAATACTTCTTGATGAAATTGCGATGATCAAAGATCATCATCTTCCGATCCATTTGTCTATCGATCCACGTGTTCACCTCGTCATGCCCTATCATAAAGCACTCGATAGAGCTACAGAATTATGGAAAGGAGAAAAAGCGACAGGAAGTTTGCATTTAGGAATTGGGTATTGTTATGAGGATAAAAATAACCGCTTTGGCATACGGCTTGACGATCTGTTTCATCCGGCTTTATTAAAAGAGAAAATTTCCACAATATCTTCTTTACATCTCAAACGTATTCAACGCGTATATGATCAAAAGGAAACATTTGACGTTGATGAAATAACAAAAACGTGTCTTTTGTATGGAAAAAAACTTAAACACTATGTGCAAGACGTGTCGCTTCTTGTTGAAAAATCTTTAAAAACGAAAAAAGTGCTTTTTGAGGGGGCGCATGGAACACTTTTGGATCCTGTATTTGGTACATACCCATATACCGTTGCAATTCACACTATCTCCGGAGGAATATTTCCCTATGTTGGTATTGCTCCAAGAACTGTTTATTCACTGGGCATTGTGAAAGCGTATTCAACACGGGTAGGAAATGGCCCGTTCCCAACGGAATTATTTGACAAAACCGGTGTCGCTATTCGAGAAAAGGGTCATGAATTCGGAACTGTTTCAAAAAGACCCCGTCGCTGCGGTTGGATTGATATTCCGGCACTCAAAACAGCAGCACGGCTTTCAGGGTTCACTTCCCTTGCTCTTACAAAACTCGATGTGCTCAGTGGACTAAATTCTATTAAAGTTTGTGTTTCGTATAAGAACAAAGATAAACGATATGGAGAAATTCCTGCATCGACATATGAATATGAACAATGTAAACCAGTGTATCGATTGTTTCCTGGTTGGAAAAAAGATATATCGAGAATAAAAAAATATGCTGACTTGCCGAAAGAAGTAAAAATGTATATAAAGTTTATTGAAAAAGAATTGAAAACTCCGGTGACCATGCTTTCAATCGGTGCCGAAAGAAAGGATACAATACTCTTATGAAATTTGATGAAGGCTTTACGTATGATGACGTACTACTGGTTCCACAACGGTCATTTATTGACCACCGGCACCAGATATCGTTAACGACTAAACTCACCCGTTCAATATCCATGAATCTTCCATTTATATCAGCGAACATGGATACAGTAACAGAATCTGCAATGGCAATTGCTCTTGCTACCGAAGGAGGTATCGGAATCATTCATCGGTTTATGACTATTGAAGAACAGGTGCGGGAAGTATCTACGGTCAAACGGAATGTCGGATTTATTCTTGACGCACCTTACACCATTGGTCCAAATGACACAATTCAAACAGCGCTTAAGAAAAAAATTAAAACGGGAGTCGACTGTTTTATTGTCACCGATGAATCAAACCACGTACTTGGTATCCTTTCGAGACGTGATTATCAATTTACCAGATCTCTGGAAACACCGATATTCAAACTGATGACGCCAAGAAAACAACTTCTTGTTGGAAATAAAAAAACAACCATTCAAGAAGCAAAAAAAATATTTGCAACAAAAAAAATTGAAAAACTGCCGCTTGTTGATAAAACAAATATACTTATCGGTCTTATTACTGCCCGTTCCGTACAAAACTTTGAAAAATTTCCCTATTCAACAAAAGACTCGTATGGACGTTATCGGGTGGGAGCAGCTGTTGGAGTCGTGAACGATTATCTTGATCGAACACAAGCACTTCTTGATGCCGGAGTTGATGTGATAGTCGTTGATGTGGCACACGGCCATAACGACGTATCACTACGGGCCCTTAAAACCATACGGAGGAAGTATAAAAATATTGATCTCATTGGTGGAAATGTTGCAACACCTGAAGGAGTCAAAGATCTTATCGCGTGCGGTGTTGACGCAGTTAAAATCGGTATTGGCCCGGGAGGACTGTGCACAACCCGCATTGTTGCCGGTGTTGGCGTCCCACAATTAACTGCAATCATGAGAGCGTCCGTTGCAGCAAAAAAATCAAGAATCCCTGTTATTGCTGATGGAGGAACAAATTTTCCAGGAGATGTGACCAAGGCACTCGCGGCAGGTGCATCAACCATCATGCTTGCTGGATGGTTTGCGGGAACCGATGAAAGCCCCGGAGGAATCATTATGCGTAAAGGCATGAAATTCAAAGTCCATAGGGGATCCGCTTCGTTCCTCGCGACCGCTGATCGGCAGTTAAAACTTGAAAATTCTTCAGAACAGAGGCTTAATTCAATTGTTGCAGAAGGAGTAGAAGCGCTTATTCCCTATAAAGGAAAAGTTGCCGATGTCATTTATCAGTTGGGCGGGGCATTAAAATCCGGCATGAGCTACTGCAACGCAAAAACAATTCCTGCGCTCCAGAAAAATGCACAATTTATCAAAATCACTGACGCAGGACTTCGGGAAAGCAAGGCTCACAACGTCGAAGAATTGTAAAAACTATTCGAGGTAATCTTTGAGTTTTTTGCTTCTACTTGGGTGACGAAGCTTTCGTAATGCCTTTGCTTCGATCTGCCGGATACGTTCACGGGTGACACCAAATAATGCACCTACTTCCTCAAGTGTCCGCGGTTTTCCGTCTTCCAAACCAAATCGCAAGATGAGTACTTTTTTCTCGCGGTCAGAAAGTGTTGTTAACACTTCTTCCATATGTTCTTTGAGAAGCTGTTTACTTGTTTGGTCATATGGGGTGGGTCCCGGATCGGAAATAAAATCACCTAAATGACTGTCTTCTTCATCGCCAACCGGTGTTTCAAGACTCGTTGGTTCTTGAGATACTTTCATAATCTCGCGGACTTTCACGACATCTACCTCCATTGCTTTAGCAATTTCTTCAGGAAACGGTTCACGGCCTAAGTCCTGCATGAGACGACGGGAGATTCGTGCAAACCGGTTGATTGTTTCCACCATGTGGACAGGAATCCGAATCGTTCGTGCTTGATCTGCTATTGCCCGGGTAATAGCTTGCCTGATCCACCATGTTGCGTACGTACTGAATTTATATCCTTTTCTCCAGTCATATTTTTCAACTGCCCGAATAAGACCCTGGTTTCCCTCTTGTATCAAGTCGAGAAGACTCATACCGCGACCAATATATTTTTTGGCAATAGAAACAACGAGACGGAGATTTGATTCTGTCAGTTTCCGCTTTGCTTTTTTGTCCCCTTTTTCATAGCGTTTCGCAAGATATATTTCATCTTCAAATTTCAAAAGTGGAATACGGCCAATTTCTTTTAAATACATTCGGACAGGATCTGATACTGGCTCAGCACTAGATGAAGCGAGCGCTTCAATTTCCTTTTCTAACTCTTCTATACTTTTTCCTGCTTCTTTTTCTACGTCTGCTGATGTGGTTTCAAACACATCAATACTGGACCGAATAAGCTTATCGTACAAAAGATCAATTTCAATGATGTGGTCTTCTGGTTTGGGAAATAGATATAGAATATCTTCCTGGGAAATGAAACCGTTTTCTTTCCCTTCTTTGAGAAGTTCATCAACACTACTGATAGATTTTATTTTTGCCATAGGTGTACCGTGAGCCTGTGCATGAACACGTAGCTTCGATTGTTACAGTGCGTAGTATATCAGCTTCCTTACTGTTTTTCTAGAGCAGTATATGCCTCAGTTAGCTTCACGAGCTCTTGCTGAAGCGCTCCCGCGTCTTCATCTTTACTTACTTTTATCTTTTCCGTTACATCACGCATACTTCTTCGAATAATGCTTTTTTGTACTTCTTTGAGAATCTTATTCCATTCTTTTTGATATGCATCTGGGTCATCAACAATAGTCGATATATCCCATAAATATGCTTCATCAAGAACCGGAAGTAATTCTTTTGGAATGGTTTTAGCAAACTCTGAAACTACAAACACTGTATCTTGCTTAATATATGAATCTATTTGCTCCATAACCCGGCGTACACCCATATGTTTCAAAGAAGCTATTACCACCACATGTAAAAAGTCAGCATACAATTTTTTTGTATCTCCCTGCAAAAAGAGCCCTAACATATACAACTCCAATCGCTCTGGTCCGGAAATCGCAAAATTTGATTCTTTTATATCTACAACTGATCTACGGATCATCTCTATCGGGCGCTTCACCTTTTTTATTCCATCAATAATGATATCTTCTGACACATCAAAGGCAACTGCTGCTTTTTTTATATAGTGCCCTTGCACGATACCATTTTCAATTTTTGATAATATAGGAAGGAGCTCTTCGCTTGCCTTTTGTTTTCCGAAGGCGCTGGTTAAATCAAATCGTTTCTTTGCTGATTCGATAAAATAATCATAAATAGGAATTGCGTTTTTGAGCGCCTTTTTGAGCCCCACCTCATCTTCCCGCGCTGCTTCATCCGGATCTTTACCAATTGGCATAATGGCAACCCGCATATCCAGTCCTGCTCCTTCTCCAACATCAATTCCTCGTCTGGCCGCCTTGTCCCCTGCCATATCAGCGTCAAGTGCAAAAACAACTCTTTCTGCATAACGCTTGAGCAGATGAACATGTCCTTCAGTCAATGCCGAACCTTTAATCGCAACAACATTTGATATACCTACTTGAAAAGAAGAAATGACATCAATTTCCCCCTCCATGAGAATTGCTTCGCCTGCTTTCACGATTGCATCATGTGTTACGTCAAGACCATAAAGCACATTGCTTTTGCTATATACAGGCGTTTCAGATGTATTAATATATTTTGCTTCTTTAATAGCAGGATCCAGAACCCGCCCTGAAAATCCAACAATGTTTCCTTTATGATCGCGAAGTGTAAACATGAGTCGTCCGCGAAATCGATCATACATTCCGCGATTTCCCGGTAGAACCAATCCTGCCTTTTCTAATAGCGCATCATCGTATTGTTTTTTCTTCAAAAATCGATATACCCCTTCCCAACTATTCGGACTGTACCCGAGTGAAAATGTCCGGATTGATTTATCTGTAATTCCACGATTACGAAGATACAGAAGCGCTTTTTCTCCTAAACGATGTTTGGTTAATAGATAGTGATAAAATTCACTCGCCATGTGATTAATTTCAAAAAGTGTTTCTTTCAATTTCCGTTCAGGTGAGTCTGATTTTCTCTTTGTTAAGGTTACTCCAGCGCGCTGGGCTAGCTCCTCAAGTGCTTCCGGAAACTCCATATGTTCGTATTCCATGACAAAATCAATAACCGATCCGCCTTTGCTGCACCCAAAACAATGAAATACCTGCCGGTCAGGAGACACCATAAACGATGGAGTTTTTTCATTGTGGAATGGGCACAATCCTTTGAAGTTACGACCGGCTTTTTTTAGCGGTACTTTTTCATTGATGATATCAATGATATTTAATTTTGATTTCACTTCATCTGCATCGCCCATATCTAGCACCTCTCAATATCAGCGCAAGTATAGCATAATGAAATGTTAAATGAGAATTGGAAGGGAAAATTTCTTTTTCTGGTATTCTACATATTGTCTGATTGTTTCCCCGTGATCAAATGCGTACTCGTTAAAAGGCAATAACTTATCAAATGGAATCCATTCAACCTTCGATGATTCCCAATCTTTCTCTCCAACTCTCTTAATTGGTTTGATGATAAATTCAATCGTTACATTCTGACGGTCTTCGTGTGGCCGGTCGGGGCTTGTATTTATTTTAAAAAGTTGAATAACTTCTCCAACCCATCCTGTTTCTTCTTTCAGTTCCCGCACCGCACATTCTGCTGCTGTTTCATCTCGTTCAAGAAATCCACCAGGAAGAGCCCATTTCCCTCCTTCCAACAGTGAACCGGCTCGTTTTTCCAAAAGAAGACACCCGTCTTTTTCGACAATCATGTGAACCACTACATGTCGAAACGGTGCTGTTCCTCCATCTTCAAATGTACAGGTGATCATATGTTGATTGTATCAAATGATTGTAATTTTCCTGCCACCCAACCACTTGCCCACGCCCATGATAAATTATATCCCCCTATTTCACCATCAACATTAAGTACTTCACCTGCAAAATATACATGCGGCACTTTTTTCGAAGCAAGCGTTGTTGCATCTATCTCATCAAGAGAAATTCCCCCGGCAGTGAACTCTGCTTCATTCCACCCTCTGGTATCTATGACAGGTAATTCATATGCGGTAAGAATGGAAAGAACATTGTGGCGTTCATCACTTGTTAAATCTTCTGATTTCTTTTCTTTTGGAAACTTCGCGATCATGCAAACTGCGTTTGCAACTTTTGTTGTGACCATTCCCCACAAGCTCCGGCTTACGAGCCACTCGGGGTGAGTATCCCACCGCTTCTCCAATTCCTGCTTTACTTCTTTTATTGTTGTATCAGAAAAAAATGACAGTCGTACAACGATATTCTTTTTTTGTTCCCGATGTAAAGCAATTGATATTGCCCTACTTACTTCTAATATTGCTGATCCTGATAGTCCGTATTGAGTAAATAATACATCACCAATTTCGGATTGAACCACCTTATTATCTATCATCACGTCTACTTTCATGACATATTTCTCTCCTTGTAATAGGTGGGGTAATTGATTTTTTGAAACGATCGGCACTGCTGTCGGAACCGGAGGAATGATCGTATGGCCAAGAGAAAAAAGAAGCGCATATCCTGAACCATCAGCACCGAGTGCCGGGTACGATTTCCCACCAGTTGCAATAATAATGCTATCAGTTTTATATGTGTTGTTATTTGTTTCAATAGTCCATTCATCTTGCTTATATAATAATTTTGTCACACTAGTATGTGTCGCAATGATTACTCCTGCATTTGTTAATGAATCGACAAGAATATCCCGCACTGTTTTTGCATGATCAACAACTGGATATATTTTCCCCTTCTTTGTTTTTTCCTCTTCATATAACGGAATTCCCATCATTTCAAAAAAGGATCGTATGTCGTCATACCCAAATTGTTCAAATACAGAAAAGACAACGGGATGATGTGTATAAAAGGATGAAGAAATATTTTTTGTGAGATTTTTGTTTGTCAGGTTTCCTCTTCCTGATCCGGAAATGCACAGTTTTCTTCCAAGCTCCGCCTCTTTATCAAGAATCATAACAGCATGTTCCGGATGATGGTGTTTTGCGGAAAACGCTGCCATGATGCCAGCAGGACCACCACCAATGACAACGATTCTGTTTTGTTCCGTCATAATTGGATTATAACCCAATTTGAGAAGCAATACCTTGCATCGAGATGAGACAAATTTCAATAAACTTCTCGAGAGGAATATTGAGTCCTTCTGGTTTACTGCATTCGGATACCTCGCTTCGCCTGGTTCCGGCTGCAAAATTCGGTGCCTTTAAAAATCGTTTTACTACGGAAGAAACCTTTACATCAGAAAGTTTCCGTGATGGATAGACAAAAGCAACCGCCATGATGAGCCCTGTTAAACTATCAGAACAATATATTGCCCACTCGGCTTTATTTGCTGGTGTAATCTTAAAATGCGGTGCAGCGTGAGCACGAATAATATTTTCAACAATAGGAGAGATTTCCAGCTGATATTTCTGCAAAGCTTCTTTTAATTTAAACGGATGTTCGTTTTTAAACTCTCCTCCATAATCAATATCATGAATCAGTCCGGCCAGGAGCCAATCTTCTTTTGCTGGTTCACCCATCTCAAGCTGGTTTTGAGAAACAAGATATTCATAGATTCCCTCCATGCACGCTTCAACTGCCAGAGAATGATAAAAAATATTCTGCTCAATTTGTTTTTGTAATGCGTTTAAATACAACTGCCTATTGTAGATCATACTTCTCTTATTTTAGCATGTTTTTATATCTCATTTGACCGACTATCCCGACAAATAACAACACTGCTCCTAAAATTGTCACCGTAATGTAATTTATTAAAAGCATTTGAGAAATAGTCGGGCCAACCGTACTCACAAACGAATAAATTCTTTGTTGCATGCTTATTTCCCCTGCTCCCGACGATTCTAATGAATTTTTTGGAATTTTTTGTAAGATTGTCAAAAACAGCATGGAGGGAAAACTAACCAATATGCACGTTACTCCCACACTGATTAGACGACCAAAGCCATAACTGAAATAGACCAATAATACCAAAAACACAAGCGAAATCAACACTCCATACAGTAAGATTTTTCCGATACTCTGATGCCCTTCTAAGGTGAATATCGCCATCAGACCAAACTTAGAGAATGTACCAGTTTCTCCTGAATCAAAATCATACATATTTTTTGCAAACTCAAGAAATACTCTCCCTTTAATTTCGTCGACAGGATATTTGTCCAAATCTTGCTCGGTAATTTTAATATCTAGACCGGGAAATGGTTTGAGAGATCTGTCAGGACTTTTCTGAATCATCTTTCTTATTTCTTTAACCTCTTGAACAGTGTTGTTTCCGCCGGGGGCATACATCGCCTGCAATAGTTTCGATGCTACGTTCACGGCGTTTATTTTATTCGTGATGTAATATAAGTTAGCAAGGAATAAGGTTACTGAAAACACTGGAATGAAAAGTAAGGCAGTAATCCATTTCATATCAACATGCCAATATGGTCTCGTTTTTATCTGTTTATCAATCATGTGTATAATTTATTCATTCCATTTAATCCATTTTTCCTCAATAACTTTATCTAAATCCACGTTGAAATGTTTGGCAAGTAATAATGTGTGACAAAGGACATCTCCCACTTCTCCCTCAAAATCTTTCCGTATTTCTTCAATGTTTTTTCCTTTCAACCGTGCTCTTCCCTTCAGTATAAGATATGCCTGGGTCAGTTCCCCGATTTCTTCCTGGAGTTTAAACACAAA
>Ga0209727_1002802_pt1 | contig 11815 bp, 10 predicted proteins | sample RifGroC1_FD_183995 | JGI IMG/M metagenome (GOLD analysis project Ga0209727, IMG submission 183995) | Groundwater microbial communities from Rifle, Colorado, USA - Groundwater C1 (SPAdes) (version 2) | ecosystem: Environmental > Aquatic > Deep subsurface > Groundwater | place: Rifle, Colorado...
CCGATCCAAGAAAAGTCCGATTATCAAAAAGTTCAGCCGCCGTATGATCAACAATCAAGAGATGTTTATGTGGCACCATTCCATGTCAGAAGAAATAAAATAATCCAAGAATTAAGAACTTTTTTCAAAAATAACCCAACGTATAAAAAACTCTACAGAGGTACCGTGCTTGGTATAGTGGACTTATACTTGGATGGAAAATTACCAGAAAATTTGCGCGCACTGGCTCCTCAAGCATTCGACCGGGCAATATTAGAAGGACTTACAGACTACGATATTGACATTTTGAATCGTACAAAAAGGACAGATATATCTCCTGAAGATAGGACACGCATCGCACACATCTTAATCAATGATTTTCGATATGGTATAAAGGGTGATCCTTTCAAACGTAAAGAACGGGCAGAAAGAGCTTTTAAAAGAGTCAAAGGTTCACTTTTTGAAAAAACCATTCTCATGCCGGTTGTTACATTTGATGCAATGCTGGCGATTCCTCTGCATGCATTCAATAAAGTTCGAACATTCTTTAGATAATGGCGCCATTCTGCATTTTAAACAGTTTCTTCACTTCCTTGACCGTGGTCACTTCTCGCGGTGATTTATCCGTCCGGAAAGAAATCAAACGAGGAAATCGAAGTGCCAATCCTGCAGTATGCAGCGGCGTTTTGGTTATTTCATCAGCGGCAATTTCGACCACAATTTGTGGCTTTATCCATACATCGGGAAATAATCCTTTGGGCACATCATATTCCTCGGGCTTGTTTTTAACTCGTAACTCGTAACTCGTAACTCGTAACTGTTTCCACTGTTCGTCCGATAATCCCGTGCCAATTTTGCAAACGGTTACGAATCTTTCAAGGTCAGACCTTTCAGCGCTGAAAGGTCTGACCTTATTGGAAACCCCTACTAAAAACGCTCCTATGCCAAACCCGCTCCTCTTCCCTTGTCCGGCATAATAGCCCATCACTAAACAATCCAACGTGTCAGCAAGTTTTCCAACACCCATATGTTTAAATTTTACCCAATTGAAATTGCGCGCTCCGGCGGTATAGACGGCTTCCCTCTTTTTTACCATAATTCCTTCAAAACCTTGTTTAACTGACTCATCAAATTGTTTCCGAAGTGCTTCGGGAGTAGAAACGATTACTTGTTCGGCAATGGTAACGGTTTTTGGATCCAGTTTCTTTCCTTTTTTTTCAAAGAGTTCGGCGAGCTTTTTTCGTCGTTCGTTAAAGGGCACCTCTAAAAAACTTTCACCATTGAGAGAAAGTAAATCAAACGCGTAGTATCGAAGCGGGATTTTCTGTGCAATGTCTGAAATGCCGTGTTTTCTTTTCCTCTGAATTGTTTCCTGAAACGGAAGGTGTTTGCTTGTTTTTGGATCATAACCGATTGCTTCACCGTCCAGAATGGCACTGCCAACATCAAGCTTTCGAAATTCCCCAACAATTTCCGGAAACATATGCGTGGTATTTTCCAGACTTCTTGAAAATATCTGCACTTCTTTGTCAGATCTCTTTTCTCCCAACTGCATTTGTTTTCTCTGTGTTTTGAACTTTGAACTTTTAATTTTTAATTTTGAACTAATGATATGAACTTGCACGCGAAACCCATCCAATTTCCACTCCGCAACAGAAGTACCGAGCTTTTCAATCATCTCTTCTGCTGTTCCCAATCGTTCGGCCTGTTGGGGTCGGATGGGAATTCCCGGCGTTGCTTTTAAATGCACGATTCCCTTTCCTGCTTTTTCCTTAAATGCTTTTGCGATGAGTCCAATATCAGCCGATACATTGTACGCATTTTCAAGGAGTTTACGGAGTGATTTATCTCCCATCGCCATCCAGGAGAGCGCATCAAGAAGGGTCATGTCGGAAAAACCTAACCGGAGTGCACCCACGGGAATACGTACCATATATTTTGCTGAAAGTGGATCAAGAGATTTAAGCAGTTCAGAAAATCCAAAGATTTTCCGTTCGACAGAACCGCTTCCCTCTTCAAGAGCAATCTTTAATAATTTATCGTAAACGGTAGTAATTTGTAGTGGCTCACCTTGGTGAGCCCTTTTACCCACATCGGCCAGAGGCCGATCAGCCTTTGGCTGAAGCTGCGCCACTACAACACCTAGATCCCCTTTTTGTTTAAATATTTTTGTTACTTCATCTACATTGCTTCCATAGGCAAGCGCGATTACCTTTATCATCGATTTCGTCGCCATCTGAAATTCAATACCTTCAAATTTGGGAGTAAGCCTTCCGAGTAATAAATAACACACCTTATCCACTTCGTCAGAAGATGATTTGCTCAGCAACTTAGCCAAAACAACGGTCATTTCATTTCGCGAGGCAGTTTTGCTTAAGCTTTCTAAATATGAAGTAAACGTTTGAATCGTCATACTTAAATATCTTGATTTTATCTTATTATCAATCCGGACTTACACAGTAAAGTTTATGGTATGTCGTCATTGCGAGCCGAACGCTAGTGAAGCGTGGCAATCTCTGTAGTCGGTTTGAGATTGCTTCGTCGCTTCGCTCCTCGCAATGACAGGGTGCGTAAGTCCTGATCAATCTTATGTATATCATGTCGTTTAGCGGAGCAGTATAAAATAGCCAAATATTGAAGCGAGTAAGAACGAAAACCCTATAAAAATATTAAACCATCCTGATCTGCTTTGAGACAACTTCCATACCCCTTCTGCCAAGAGTGAAATTGCAAAAAGACTCGGTAAGACAAATACTAAAAAAACAAGGTCGGGCGGCTGATAAAACATAAGTGTATCAGAACGAGAAATTACATTCGTCATTCTGAATTTACCTGTCTGTCGGCAGACAGGTTTCAGAATCCAATTGAACGGATCCCAAAACTTGCCTCATCAGCAAGGCAGGTAAGTTCAGGATGACACTTGTTAACTTTTCAACACATACCGTGCTCCTTTTGTTTTCCCTCTTTTTATCAGTATACCTTTTTCTATGAGATCAGCAATCTCCCGCAAGCTGGTATCTTCAGAAATCATGGAAAACAGTTGGGGAAACATTTTGTTTTGGAGATAGCCAATACTCTGAATGTGCTCGACTATTTTGATTTGCCGCTCCGTCAAATATACTTGCTTGCCGCCGAGTTTTTCTTTTAAATGAATGTCTGTTGAGAGTTTTTGGATACGCTCTTTAATACGAGTAAGCTCAATGGCAAGTCCTTCGGTAAAATATTCAAGCCAGTGTGTCAAATCTCCATCATGCTTACCCACACTTTGCAGGGCATTATAGTATCCGACTGCATTTTTATCATAGTACTCCTCCATCGAAAAAAATCTGCGAATATCATATCCTTTTTGATAGAGTGCCAAGGTCGCAACCGAGCGGGCAACGCGGCCGTTTCCATCCACAAACGGATGAATTCGCACCATCTCATATTGTGCAATTCCCGATGTTAAAACAGGATGTACGTCTGATGAACCGGTATTCAACCACGCAATCAAATTGTCCATAAGCACCGGTACCTCAAGTGCTGCCGGCGGGCGAAAGCTTACCTCACCCGTTTCAGAATTTTTTACGACCACTTGAGTGATGCGATATTTGCCTGATTTTTCTTCGGGTAAAATTCGGTCCGTGGTCAATTTATGGAGTTTGAGAATTAATTCATCGGTAATTTCAATCTTCTCTGCTTCCGAGGTACTTAACTGTCCGATAAAATCAATGACATTGCGGTAATTGATAACTTCCTGAATATCGCGCGGCCGTCCGATCACTTCATTCCCTGCTACCACTTGCGCCGCTTCAGAATAATTCAACTCATTTCCTTCAAGATGGGTTCCATGGTGAACTTGTCGCACAATAGCATCTTCCTGAAATTTTTTCTCCCATGCGGGAACCATCGGCGCATTATGGATTACCTCCCGAGCGCCTTCAATAATACCGATATATTTGAGAATATTGTTTGAAATAGAAAATTTAGGTTGGTACATTACTCGAGTATACTTCCCTATCTTGAATATTTCAATATTTCCCGCATATATCCCGTGTAATTCCCGTTAAATAATTCCCGCATTATTAACGCATTATTCCCGCTCGCCCTTCCGAAGCGAGCTTTCGGCTGCGTGGACGTAGACCACGAGACGAACTCGAGCGTAGGAGGGTAACTTATATCAAAACCTGATATGACTTTTTACTATGACCTTATTATGCTAAGTGATAGTTATAATGAAGTCTGATGCAAATCGGAAGGGTAGGGTAGTGGAGTATGAATAGAAACCATTGTTGATTGACAATTATTGTATTTGTTATACAATGTTAACAAAATGACATTTATTGTTGTTAAAAAGCTTGTTTGGAATACGTACAACACGGAACATATTAAAAAACATAAAGTAACGGCGGAAGAGGTATCAGAAGCAGCACGAAATCTGCTGTATCACAGAAAAACATATAATAATCGCTATTTAGCAGTAGGAAGAGGTGGAAAAAGATTAATAACATTTATCATTCGCAGAGTAGCACAAGGAGAATATTATCTTGTCACTGCACGAGATTCTGATAAGAAAGAGAGGAAACGAGCATATGAGAAAGAAAAAATCAAAAATACCAGTATTTAAATCATACGAAGAGGAGGCTCATTTTTGGGATACGCACAGTATTACCGACTTTGAGGATGAGACAGAGGATGTAGAGATCATATTTGATCTGGAAGAGCCACGTAGTGAAACGATAGCGGTCCGTCTTCAAAAAGATGTGAAAAATAAAATGACTGATCTGGCCCGTCAAAAGGGTGTCAATACCTCTACTTTAGCCCGCATGTGGATTATTGAAAAACTTTCTGAATTAACACGCCCTCGAGTTAATCGCATTGTAGATAAAGAACGATAATTTATTCCCGTTTACCCTTCCGAAGTGAACATTTCGGCAGTCCCGCCGAGGCGGGAGGCCGAACGTGAACGAAGGAGGACAATTGATCTGCTATACTAATTTTATGGATTTGTTTAGATTATTTCGACCGGCACGCTTGACAAAAGAGGCGCTAAAATTCCAGCTTGAGCTCGTTCGCCAAATGCTCACGCTCGCAACGAGCGGATTTGGCTTAGTTGCGGCTCTAGCCTGGAATGAAATGATTAAGGAGATAATTGAACTCTATGTGAAACCGTATTTGCCGCAAGGGAGCGGCGCGGTATCGCTTTTGATTTATGCGCTATTTGTTACGATACTCGCCGTATTTATAACGTATAACTTGACCCGTATCAAAAAACAGCTGGAAAACAAAAGAGATCAGAAGAAATAATTCCCGCACTTTTCCCGATGTATTACCGCAACAATTTTTCCGCAGGTTCATGATTGTGGAATCTCCAGTATAATAAGTGTATGATTGAACGGCTTTTGAAGTTTTTTCGTAACAATCCAGGTCTTATCTTATTGTCTATTTTGATAGTTGCCGTTTTTGTTACCTCTACAAAACCATTGTTTTACCTAGTAGGGTGGGACAATTATTCTTCGTATTTTAATGGTAAAACAAATTTGTTTCGAACTATTTTTGCAACGTGGAGAGATTTCCGAGGAGTGGGAGTACCTTCTGATTCTGAGAATACTGACGTTTTTCGTCAGCTGTTTTTTTATCTGACATTTTTCGTTCCTCTTGAACTAAAAGACCAGCTCTATCTTCTTCTTTCTTTTGCCACGGGAATAATTGGTATGTATTTCTTAAGTAAAAAAATTATTTTTCAATATGTTCACCGTCATATCAACCCACTTCATCTTGAAATTGCAGCTGGTGCTTCGGCGTTCTTCTACGCATGTAATCTTAATACGCTCTCAACATTTTATTTTCCCATGATCATGTTTGTGAATCGGTTTGCCATGCTGCCAATTCTGACATACATCATGATACGTCTGCACGAGAATAAAAAGATGACAAAAAAAGAATTTGTCATGTTATACCTCGCACTTCTTGCTGTTTCAGGAAGCTTTCTCGTTGCAACCATATTTATCACTACCATGATCGCCCTCGGCATATTTGCAGTAACACAACGAAACCTTAAACGATCGATCATTTCATTTCTTTTTATCAGCGCCGCGTATGCATTTTGGATATTGCCGTTTTTAAATTACACAATTGAAAAGTCGGGAATTATTAGACTGGCTCCAACATTTATTGAAGCGAATGAGACTCAGTTGAATAAACCTAAAACTTTTTTTTCGTTTGTAAAACAGACGACACTGTACCCAAATTTTTTTGAGACTAACTATGTAAATCAGGAGACACAAAAACAATTACCGTTTCATCCATTGTCAGATTCATATGATACATTCCCCGTTCAATCAATACTTTCTATATTTGTTCTGTTATATCTGACAGGAATTATTCTTACAATGAGGCATGCTTTTGTTCATAGGACCATACAATTTTTGTGGATTCCGGGAATCATACTCTTATTTCTATTTCTCTCGTTGAAAGAATTTTCTCCTCTAGGATTTCTCTACGCGTTTTTTAGCAACACGATTCCTTATTTTAATGTATTGTTCCGGTTTGGTGATACAAAATTTCATACCTTTATTTCTTTTGCAGGGAGTTTGTCTGCCGGTATAACCGTATTGTTTGTAACGTTGTTCATAATACAGCAGTGGCGCGCGCGCGGACGGGTAATTCTTTCCACATTTTTGGCTTTAATAACGCTATCAACGCTTTTTGTGTTTCGATCATACTTCACGGGAAATTTCATCGGCTTCTTTATGTACAACCGGATACCCGAGGCATATTTTCAACTGGCCGATACGATTAACCATGATTCCGGCACGGGGAGAGTACTTCATCTTCCCACGAGTAGAACGGGCTACTGGAAATCATATGCCTGGGGAACCGTCGGTTCATCGTTTTTCCATTATATGCTTGATAAGCCCTTTGTTGACCGGACGTTTGAACCCGCAAGCGTTGAGAATGCACAACTCAATCAACAATTATATGAAACGATTGCCAACTTTCAATCGATTGAAGATCCAGTCGAAAAACAAAAATGGGCAGATTCTTTTGCCCAACTACTCAATCTTTATGGCATTGAGTACGTTATTATCGACGAATCCGTTACGGCAGAGGCTCATCCACGGGGAATAGATTTTTGGGGGATTTTTAATTTAGTAGATAGCCAAGCAATAGTAACGTATCTTGAGGATAAAAAGAAAATCATTCTTATTGATGACTATAGCATCGATTTAAAGGATTATACATCGGTGTATAAGAATTTTTATCCAACTGAAAACATCAGTGTTTCGATCCCTGATAACTCCTTACGGACTATTCAATTATATAAAGTGCCAGACATCAGCAAGCAAATATCTTTTGTTGAAGAAACAACAAACAATGATCCGGCACATACAACCATTACTACTTCTTCAATTATGCCGTCAAACGTGTTCGTGCAGGATAAGAATAATCCGTCTTATATTTTTTATCCGTTTAAGCGAAATGACGCCACTATCACATTAAACGACGGATTTATAACCAGCACCATACCTCGTATATTTTCAGATGAAGAAACGTACCAGATCAGCACCAGCGAATCGGGAAATAATCGGTCGACTCTTATAAATGTCTTCTCCCAACAATCGAATGATATCCTCACGATTACTCTTTATGAGCAAGTGCTCCCTGATATAAACGGGCAGTCTTTCCAGGAACTTGTGAAAACAGTAGAAGTGCCCCGTTCTCTCCTTATGACGAATCCTAATATAAGGTTGCGGGTGGATGATCAAATCATTTCAGTTCCATCTGACCTCACACCAAATCGAACTTATTTAGCAAGTATTATGGTTCATGATTCAGTTTTTCAGGTTACTGTTTTGAATCAATATATCAATGCTCATATTTCTGCTGATTCGTTTTCCTTCACGGAAAATCCGAATTGTTTTTTTGATAAGTTGGATGGTTTTCTGTATGAAAAAACAGCTCACAAAAATAGTATAGACATATCAACCAGAAATGGATCGGTGTGTCTCTGGCAAAGTTTGAAAAATTACATTAATGAGGAAACATCGTATGCAGAGATCAGATTTGACGCCTTTGGTTCATCAACAGATCTTGATGCAACACACAATATCAATGCGGGATATACGTCAAAACCGAAACTGAAAAAGGCAGTACTGTCATATCCGAAACCAAATATACTTTCTGCTTGTGTACAGGAGCCGGGAAGCGAGTCGTGTTTAAATACGAACCAGTTATTTATGATTCAGGACCATCAATCAGTTACTGTGCCGATTGAAAAAATAGAACATGCATTCGATCCCTTAATACTTATGGGACTAAAACAGGTCAGTTTTCAGGAATCTGAAATGGCGCTAACGGATATGAATTTTGATCTGTACCGTACGATTGTTGCAGAATCAGTTTCCTTGCCGTTAAGAACATCTTACGTTACCCGGTTATCGCATATTCAATCAGAAAACATCATGCTGAATTATCCGGTTGCCCGATCACGCTTTAGCCGGTCATATGATCCAGAAACAGACGGTGTTCTGTTATCAAATAATCCGTGTCAGGAAAAAAATTCATACCGGACATTTCGCGTAGTAGAAGGTCGGCTACTCAGCTATTTTGAAAATTGTGACAATCAGATCATTATGGAAGTACCTTTTAGAAGCAACAATTTTTACGTGTGGCTGCTCGATTATAATCTGCTCTCAGGAAAATTTCCCCAGTTTCAAGTGAGAGACGATTTGGTAACGTATAAAGACGAACTCGTCTCACTCTATCAAGGTTATCCGGACATTGAAGAGTTTCAAAAATTTCAGAATCCAGAAATTTTTACGACGCTGGCGCGCGTTAAAAAGAAACTTTCCGAAACGCAAACAAAGATTGCCTACACGTATATCGAACCGCATCCGGAATATCTCGACTCTAAAAATAAACAATTTGTCCTCCATCAAGACTCTGAAAACGAAGGCGCTTTATTAGTTGATAACGCGCATATTGTCGAAATTCCGACAGCATGGAACAATTTGAAAATTGAACCAGTCGGTGGAACAGCCAAGGAATACACAACACCACAATCATTTGATTACGAAAAAATTCTCCCATCACTATGGCGCGTCAATGTATCCAACCTACAACCTACAACTGATAACTTACAACTATTGAAGTTTAACGAAGGCTACGACCGTCAATGGCACATGTTTAGTTCTAAGTTAGGACTTTTTTTTGGAAGGGGAATAGAAGAGAATCATGTCAAATGCAATGGATTTGCTAACTGTTTCGAAATGACGCCGAAAGCAGGAGAACAAACATACTATATTTTTTACACGCCGGAAAGACTCAATTTCTTAGGATGGGGAATAACACTGACAAGCTTTTTTGTATTTGGATGGTTTTTTACCCAATCACGAAAATCAGCATAAGAAGCTATTGCTCGTTTCAGTATCCGGTAAACACCCCAATTGAATTGCGGTGATAAAAGCAGACCCGACAATAACTGAATTATCCAATAAGTTTGAATTATGTACGATGCTTCTTGTATGTTTTGAAGAGCCCACCGATGCATTTTATAAGTAGCCCATGCAAGTTTTCTGAAATAAAAGACTGAACCAGCTTTGTCGTGCCAGCGGACATGTACTAATGGTTTTTGGATATTGGCAAGTTTTCCTATCATCTGCCGGCCAGAACTCCTGTTTATATCCGCCTGCCTGCACTGCGACGTTCTTTCTGTATAATACGGAAGGGTCAGAAAATGGACTGACAATATGCCAGACTTTTTTTATTTCCGTATCATCTTTCAAAAACTCGATTATCTGCGTTTTTCCATTGTTTTCAAAAAGTTCAATCCATGAGCCAACTGCCACAACTTCAGAATGGTTTTCCAGATACTCCACTTCCATTTTCATGCGGTGGGGAAGCATAATATCGTCTTGATTGAGACGACATATATACCTACCGTGTGCTTCCTCAAGAGCAAAGTTGAGAACTCGTCCTAATCCTTTATTCTTGTTAAATGAATAGAAACGTAAGTTGTCGTATTTTTCGTCTATGATTTTACACAGTTTTTTACTGTGGTCTGTTGATCCATCGTCGATCAGAAGAATTTCAAAGTTTTCATAGGTACTTTTTTGAACAGATTCAACCGCTTCAACCAAGTAAGATGCACCGTTAAACACGGGAATAATAACAGAAACCAAAGGTTTCTGTTTGGTTGTAGGTTGTATGTTGTGGGTTGTGGGTTCGTTTCTTTTCATATTATGGTGTTGTATTTTTCTTACAACTTATAACTCATAACTTATAACCGTAAATTGCTTCGCAATTTACATGTATCCTTTTTCCTGCATACAAAATTCATACCAGTTCCGCATGGGTTCGACGGTTTCGTTTCTCCCACCTTCGCCACCAACTACTGATGTGTATGACGCTGTTTCAATACAACCGTCTACTGCTTGGTTCTTGACGTATTCCCGGACTATTTCAAATCCACGGAAAAATACCGCATAGATAACTGCGGCATAAATAAATGCTACTAACACTTTTCCGATAAGTTCATTCATATTTTTCATATGTCTATTTGTCATTCCCGCGATAGCGGGAATCTATCATTCGTACCCTTAAAGCTCTAATCCTTCAAAAATCTTATATATATTAAAACTTAAATCTTATTTTGATTAGAGACTTAAGGGTACTACGGGTGCAATGGTGTCAGCTTAAGGCTGTTAATCTAATAAATTTATACTCTTTCGAGATATAAGTTCATTAGAACCACACATTGCACCCGTCTATGGAGGCGCCCAAATTGCTCAAACTACTTTGAGCGCCTCCGTCCAGGGACGAAACTACGACGATGTAACGACTAGTCGTTGAAGAGGAGGACACCACTATGGCCATCCGGAAAGCTCAGAATGAGCGGGTCACCGATGCTTGCGCAATAGATGACGCTTTTCCAGCCATCGCCGGTCTTCCAATCCTCGGACATGCCACCACCGTCGACGACGGCGAAAGAGGGAGTCCCCCAAACTGCGACGCACGTGTTGCGCGCAAGCGTGTACGTACCCGTCTGGGTCACTCTGTTTTTGCCGTCAAACATCTCTGCGTATTCGTTGGCACGCGCCAGAAACGCATCGCCTTCGAGACTTCTGGTCGAGTTCCGAAACTCAAGAACGGAACTCATCGTGACCGCGGCGGCTTCGCCGGTGTAATCGAGCTGACGCTCGAAGGCACGGGTGTCACCGGTATTGCAAGTTTCCTCGCCGTTGCCCCAAAACGACGCGAACGCCGTTTTGTGATCGAGTGTACCGTCAAGGCGGAACATCGTCCAGGAAACGCCGGCGGGCATTACGATCGAGTCGTGCACGGTAAAGATCCCCGTGTCTTCGTTCGTGTAAAGCCATACCAACTTGTCCTGCCGATCGCGGTACAGAAACTCGCCACTACTCGCCAGTTTGGGCGTCTTGCCGCTCGTGAAATCAGCGACTAAAACACCCACACCGCTCGGGCCGGGATTTCTGATGACCGACTCAGTCGAACCATCCGCAGACTCGGTCTGGTAGTCGTCCTGAACGGACAACATAGCAGACATAAAGTCAAACGGCTGGCTGTGACACTGACTCGTGTCAGCATTTCTCCAAGCCAAGAACCAAACGACGAAGTCGCTGGTCTTCAGCAAGGGCATCGTTTCGCCGGGCATCGGCAATGCGCCGTTGGTCACATTCGCTTCGGGCGGCATCGGCAACGCGCCAGTTGCGGGAACTGACACTGTCGGCTGTTGGCCCATTAACTGCATGAACGTTGCGACGATCAAGTCGACAAGTTCTTGCTGTGTCATGTTACCAACGGTCGGGTCGCCGTCTTGCGCGTTCGCGCTCTT
>Ga0209727_1002805_pt1 | contig 11809 bp, 3 predicted proteins | sample RifGroC1_FD_183995 | JGI IMG/M metagenome (GOLD analysis project Ga0209727, IMG submission 183995) | Groundwater microbial communities from Rifle, Colorado, USA - Groundwater C1 (SPAdes) (version 2) | ecosystem: Environmental > Aquatic > Deep subsurface > Groundwater | place: Rifle, Colorado...
TGGTACCGCCACCTTCACGGGAGATATTGCTATTGGCGGAGGTAACATCAATCCTTCCGCCGCTTTAACTATCGGCGATAACGGAGATACCCTAACTCTTGACTCTTCCGACTGGGATGTTTCTGCCACTGGTGACATGACTGGAATTGGCGCTATCACCGCCGATGGAGCTCTCTCTGTCAGTAACACTGCCAGTATCTCCGGTACCTTAACGGTTGGCAACGGAGCAACCAATGTTATCCAATCTCCCTATGGCCCCCTCACCTTGAACTACAAATCCGGGGCCGATACCTGGGCAGCCGGCTTAACTCTCCAGGATACAACTGGTAACGCAACCCTCGCCAGTGACTTAACCATTAGTGGCGATGATCTCTATATGGGTACCAATACGGCTGGGATGCTCTTGATTGCCGATGGGACTAACTTCAATCCGACCGCCATGAGTGGGGATATCACGATCGATGGAACCGGTGCCACTGCTATCGGCGATAACAAGGTGGTAGAAGCTGATTTGAAAGCGGTAGATACTGCTAGTGATGAAGAGTGTTTAACCTATGAGACCACGACCGGTGACTTTGAATGGCAAAGCTGTGTCGGCAGTGCCATGACTAGCTTCACTGTCGCGGGAGATGCGGGGGGTGGCCAGTCCATCACCAACACTGATACCCTCTCCATCCTGGGAGGCACTAACGGTATCGATACAGTCGATAGTGCCACTGATACTGTCACCATTAACTTAGATACCACTGAGGTGGGAACCACCACCTTTGGGGCTGGAGCTGGTATCACCTGGACATTTGATGCTTCAGCCGGTACCGATACCACTATTGCCTTTGGGGATAATACTCAAACCTATACGACCGGTACTACTACCTTCACCGGAGATCTGGTTGTCCAAGGTACCACCGGTTTAACCTTTAATACCGGAGCTGGCGGTGACATCACCTTTGCCAATGGGGAAAAGATTGATAATGATACCGATGGTACCGTGGCCATCACCGCTCCGATCACCTCCGTCTCTGGTGACCTCAAATTAACCGGGGCCGATATCCTGGATACTAATGGGAACGAATTCCTCCGCTTCACGGCCGCTGCTTCCGCTGTTGATGAAGTGACCATTGCCAATGCTGCTGCTAATGGGGTCGTCACTATTGCCGCTACAGGTGATGATGTTGATATTGCCTTAAGCATTGATAGTAAAGGAGCCGATGCCTTAAACCTTAACGGGACTGCAACCGGAGACGTTAATATCGCCGGTGGTTCGGGTGGTACCGGCTGTACCATCGCTAATGCAACAGGTAACCTAACCTGTAGCGGGGACGTGACTATCACTGGTGATGATCTCTATATGGGTACCAATACTGCCGGTATGCTCTTGATTGCCGATGGCACTAACTTCAATCCGACCGCTATGAGTGGGGATATCACGATCGATGGAACGGGAGTAACCGCTATCGGGGATGACAAGGTCACCGAAGCTGATTTAAAAGCCGTCGATACTGCTAGTGATGAAGAGTGTCTGACCTATGAAACCACCACCGGTGACTTTGAATGGCAGAGTTGTGCTGGCTCTAGTATGACTAGCTTCACCGCTGCGGGAGATGCGGGGGGTGGCCAGTCCATCACCAACACTGATACCCTCTCCATCCTGGGTGGCACCAACGGCATCGATACAGTCGATAGTGCCACCGATACCGTGACGATTAACTTAGATACCACTGAGGTGGGAACCACCACCTTTGGGGCTGGGGCAGCTGTCACCTGGACATTTGATACTTCAGCTGGGACTGATACCACCATTGCCTTTGGGGATAATACTCAGACTTTTTCCGCCGGAACCCACATCTTTACCGGTTATCTAGACGCTCCCGGTGCTACTCTCTCCGCTTCTGTAGCTGGGAATGTTCCTCTGACTGTCAAAGCCGCCGGCTCTCAAACTGCCAATTTAACTACTTGGACTAATTCCAGTGGAACAGTTCTCAGCGGAGTAGATTTACAAGGAAGGTTATTTAGCTATGGCGGCTCCGGAATAACCAGTAATTTATTTTTTGGGTCAGCCGGAAAATCTACCGCCACAGGAATTCAAAATACTGCAATAGGAGAAATGGCGTTAGACGCCCTAACTGATGGCCATGACAACCTCGCTATAGGAAGAGGTTCACTGACCGACTTAACAACCGGTGACAACAATATTGCATTATCTGCTTTAGGTAATGTCGTTGGTGGTACTGGAAATGTTGGGCTTGGCTTCGGAGCCGGCAATACCGTCGTAAGTGGTAATTATAATATTTTAATCGGATATTATGCTGGAGATAATCAAACTGGTTCTAGTAGATTAGTTGTCGATAGTACCAACAGAGCGTCAATCTCTGAGGAAGAGGCAAATGCTATCCTATATGGCACAATGGCAGCCGCTGCCATAAATCAAACACTAGCTATTAATGCTGTTACTTCAATTTCAGATGGTTTAATTGTTAACGAAGGTGGTTTGACTACTGCGGACCTTAGAGTAGAAGGTGATACCGATGCCAATCTTCTCTTTGTTGATGCTTCTAGTGATAATGTTGGGATTGGAGTAGCCGATCCCGATACTCAGCTCGAAGTCTTTCATGCTGGTAATCAACTAAAGTTATCCTTTGATGCTACCGACAATGCTACTTTTGGAGTCGATACCGATGGCAATCTAACGATTGATGCTTCAGGAACAAAAACAATAATTGCCGACGACCTTGAGATTACCGGCGGCGACCTCATCACCGGAAATACTACTTCCACCCTCTTTAATACTGTCGCTACTACCCTCTCTATGGGCGGTGCCGCCTCTACCCTCAACATTGGTCCGACAGGCAGTGGTGCCGGTAGTATTCTTCTGGCTGGCGGCAGCGGTGATACCGGCTGTACGATCGATGACAGTAATGGGAATTTAGCTTGTTCTGGCACAATTAGTGGCACCTTCACTGTCGCTGCTGACTCTCTCGACTTCACCGAGTTCAAAGATGCCATGGCCCTCGATGCCTCAACCTCCATCGCCTTTGATGCCGCCGAAATCCTGACCTTTGATGCTGCCACTGTCGATACCACAACGACTGGTGGAGTCCTCGACTTTAACATTGATGCGGGTAACGCGGCGGTCATTGGTTTAAACCTTGACTTTGCTCAGAGCGATGGAGCTACAGCAGGTATCGACGCCATCGGTCAAAAACTGACTCTGACTGGTAACGATGCGGATGGAGATATGTTTGGCTTAGTCATTAATGCCGCCGCAACCGTTAATGCCGCCGCTGGTACCTATGAAGCTGGGATCAAGATTGACAATGCCGAAGACACCGCTGGCTCTATGACTGACGCGATCGTCGTAACCGCCACAACCGATACTGCCATCACCGATGGAATCGATGTGAGTGACGCCGAGATCGTCAACGCGATTAACGTCGGAGCCAATACTTTGCTCGGAACCACCGGCCTAATCGATTACACCAACTTTGACGTCGATGCTAGTGGCCACATCACAACTCAGGTGGGATATGGGCTAGACACCAATGCCGCAGGAGAACTCAAACTGGGGGATACCACCGCCACCACCATCTCTCTCGGCACCACGGCCGCCACAACGATTAATCTTGGAAATTCCGGTTCCTTAACTCGCACCATTAATCTTGGGACTGGGACTGGTGCCGATACTATCAACATTGGTACTGGTATCGCTACTGCCGACGATATCAATATTGGTAATCTCGCTACCACCACCATTGATATTAAAGGGGTAATGAACTTTGGCGGCGGCACTACCTACTATATCGACGCCTCTGGTGAATCTACCAATGGTGATGCCAAATTCCACGATCTCATTGTCGCTGACACTGGCTTAGGTATCACCGTCGGAGACAGTTCCAACGCTCAAATTAAAATCGGCGATACTACACTCACCGATAACAGCTCCACTTTCGCTATCGCCACCGAAGCCAACTCTTCTCTCACACTCAATGTAAATAGCGGCGACGCCGCCGGAGAAGACCTAATCATTACGGCCAACAATCTTAGTCTCACCGCCGCCGGTGCGATGTCATTCACTCCTGATACAGCTGTGATCGCCATCGACGCCACCGATACCGATATCACCACCGCCCTCTCGGTCGGCGCCAACGACATTGTTGGTACCACTGGACTCATCAACTACGAAGATTTCGATATCGATGCCGATGGCCTCATGACCTTTGCTTCCGATGGAGCCGGTGACCAAATCACCATCGTCTCTCCTGCCGCTGATTTCCAAGCTTTGGTTATTGATGCGACTACCGCCGACTCTACTTCCAACGCTGGAATCATTGATCTTAACTGGGACAGTTCCACTCAAGGAGCCTCCGGCATCAGCGTTGCCGCCACTGCAGTTGCCGACGGTGAGCAAGACTGGCTCTACGGTGTCAATCTTACCTTTAACATTCAGGACGATGCTGCCACTACCGATGTGGTTATTGGTCAAAGAATTGATATCACCAATTCTGACACCAATGGTGCCGGCACTGGGATTTATATCACTGCCAATGGTGCTGGAGTTGGACCCGTAAACTCGGGGATCGTAATTGACAATCTTCAAGCTACCGACATTGATCTGACTACGGGTATTCTCATTAGGGGGACCGCCGTAGATTCAGTCACAACAGCCCTCGATGTCGCTGACGACGGAATCGTTACCGCGCTCAATGTCGGTGCTAATGATATTGTTGGAACAACAGGCCTGATTAATTACACCAACTTTGACGTCGATGCTAGCGGAAATATTGAATTCTCTGCTGCTGCCAAAAGTATCACTTTACCAGCAAACGGAGCCGCTGACGATCTGACAATATCTGTCACTGGAGCTGTTAACTCATCCCTGATTCTCTCTTCTACTGGTACCGCAGCCGATGCTTTACAAATTATTACTACCGCCGGCGGAATTGACATTACTTCTACCGGAGCGGCTGCCGGAGAAGACATAGATATTAGTACCAATACCTCCATTAACTTAACCGCTTCAGAGGCGACTGCCAACCAAATAACGTTATCTGCCGAGGGAACTTATGCCGGCACGGCCATGTTACTTAGCACTACCGACGGTAGGTTAGTCATAGATGCTAATGGAGCAACATGGGGAGACCTATTGATGTATTCAGACGATGCCACTGTGATAACAGCTACAGGAGCATTATCACTAACAGGAAGTACCAGTTCATTAATTAATTTCCCCTACTTTGATGTTGGATCAACCGGAGCGGTCACAATTGGTGATGGTACCGGCGGCAGTGTTACCAACGATATAACCTTACAATATGGCGAATATATTAATAACAACGTCGATGGAGATATTAGAATGCAAGGTAATGTCACTATCAATCGAGCTGCAATTGGCGCGTATGCCTTAACAGTGGGCGGCACGGCATGTATTGACACTGATAACAACGGTACCTGTGATGCAGCTTGGTCAGATATCAGACTCAAAAAAGACATTACCGACTATACCGGTGGACTGGATCTAATTAATCAACTGGACCCTGTGAACTTCACTTTCCGCTACGACGAATTTGACATGGGACTCTCTCATGACGCCCAAGTTGGCTTAATCGCGCAAGAACTAGAAACTATCTTCCCTCAAGCCGTTCAGGACACCGATATGGGATACAAAATGATTCAGTACGAAAAACTGGTTCCCATCACCATCTCCGCCATCCAAGAACAACAGACTCAAATCAACACTCTTTCCCAACAAATTAATGATCTCGCTCTCTCGGAAGCCGGGACCCTCCCCAGTCTCTCCACCCCCCAACTCGCCACCAACCTCATCTCTCCCCTCGTCTCCGACCAACCTATCACCATCGACGCTCCGACCATTATCAAAGATCAGCACACCACCACCCCAGACCTAATCGTTGAAGGAGAAATCGCCGCTGATAGTGTCTCCGCTCGAATTGCCAAACTCGACACTCTCGAAGTCAAAGAGATTGTCGCTGACCGCATCATCGCCGGCTCAATCGTTGGCTTAGACGCCAAAATCGCGACCCTCAGTGCCAAAACTACTTCCACTCTGTCCGACTCCGACCTAACCGACCTCACTGATCGTATCAAAGCTCGTCTAGAGTCCCTGGTCGCTACCGACTCAGCAACCGCCGTTGACCTCCCCACCCCACCCGAAGCTACCGACTCTGCTGTCCTTGACACTAACATCTATGATCTAACGTCTAACATCTCTTCTGACTCAGCTACTCTCTTAACTGCCGACATCAACTTTGTCACGGTTAATAACTATTTGGCCGTCATCGGGAGCGCTACCATTACTCAACTCTCGGTCACCGACACTCTCCTGGCTCACTCTATCCAGGCTCCCTGCGATCCCACTAACGTCTCTGATCTAACATCTAATTCCTCGTGCCTTAGCACGCTCGCCCTCCAACCCCTAGGTGGCACCGTCAACCTCGCTCAAGATACTTTGATCGTCGATAGTAGTGGTCAGGTCAGCGTCAATGGGAACCTCTCAGTTACCGGCACCCTCGCCCTCCACCCGAACAATACCGACCCCAGCCCGCTCGGCAAACTCCTCCAAATCTACAACGAAGAAGGCGTCGAAGTGGGGAGTATTAACGCTTCTGGTAGTGCCAATTTGGCCGAGCTGACTACCAAGCTCGTGACCATTGCTTCTCCCGCTACCGCTACCGCTTCTTCCAGCCTGATTACCACCACCACTACCAGTAACGCCACCGCTGGTAACGCGGTCCTCGTCTCCCCCAACACCGAGCTCACGATTGTTAGTCCCTTTGTCACCCCCAACTCTCTCGTCTACTTAACTCCCACCGGCAACTCCGACAACAAAGTTCTTTTTGTCAAATCGAAAACTTCTTGTGATCAATCCACCCCTTCCTGTGAAGCTAGCTTCACGGTCGGCATCGACGCGCCCGCCAGCTCCGATATTCCCTTCAACTGGTGGATTATCGAACTCGCTAGTCCTGAATCCACATTGACACCCAATCCATAACAGTTACACTTAAATTATGAAAAACCTCATTATCCTCGTCTCCTACCTTCTCCTTATTACCCCATTTTCTACTGCCTTCGCCACCGAACCGCCGTATCTTAGAATGAGCACACTTAATCTCTGGTCCGGCATCAAATCACAAAATCTCTTCGACCAACTAGTTTCTAGCAACCCGCTATATGTTTTTAGTTCCCCCTTTAGAGATACGGCAGTTCTGACTCCAACCAATATTCAAAGCATTCATGCCAGCCTTCCTCAAACCAAAGTCGTCCTTCATCTGCTTTGCTGTACTTTATTTGATAATCAGACGATCGAGAGCATCCCCATAAAAGTCCATGCCGGTCTCCAAAATACCCAGCAAGAATTTACTGCTATGTGGTCCAACCATCGTAATGCTTTCATGAAAAACTCCAGTGGTGACTACGTCTATTACCATATTGCTCGGGTCGGAGAATATTGGACAGATCCAGGTGATGGCTATCTCATGGATCCTGCGAACCCCCACTACCAAGAGCTTCTCTACAACAAAATCAAACAATATATCGTGACTGGTGAGTATGATGGAGTCTATCTTGATCTCATGTACCCCACTTTCATGCAGGCATTTTATTTCTCCAAACCCATTGTCAACGGGAACCCGATTACTCGTGATCAGTGGAATAGTAAGCTCATTAGTCTTAGCCAGTATCTCCAAAACCGCAGGAAAAATGACCCAAATTCCAGGATGAAAAACGCTATTATCTTCACTAACAGCGTCGGTGGCGGTCCAGGAGACAGTAATGATCCGGTTGACCGGGTCCAATTCAACCGAGATTTACAGACTCAAGGGGTCCAGATCGAAAATCCTTTCCAAGACTATCGCACGCTGACAGCAAACTCGTGGCTCGCCCAAGTCAACCGCATCCGCGATATTTCGGCACTCAACAACAAACAACTGTCTGGCTGGATTAATTATCATGGAGCTGAACTGTTTCCCAGCCAAGAAGAATGTGACCAACATGGACTGTTTGCCTATGCTTCATACCTTCTCGCCAATCAGTCACCTAATTTTGCTTTCTCTTTTGGCTGCAGACTTGCGGCAGGCGTCAATAACGCACCCTCCCAAAACCTCACCCATCTCCGTCTCGGCTCTCCTCTGGCTCCCTACCAACTACTCAACTCTGGCCTCTACATCCGTGAATTTACTAATGGTTTTGCCCTCGTCAATATCGCATCCTCTGCTCTCAACTATAAACCCAATACCAATCTCCAAAACGCCTACTCTTCTACCACTTATCCCCCAAACACCAACATTACCTTGCCAGCCAAGACCGGCTTAGTTCTCCTCAAAAACGCTCCCTCCTCCCTCCCTGGCGATTTCAACCTCGATGGCTCTGTCAACCTCCTGGACTACAACCTCCTCAAAGCTGATTTTGGCACTACCTACAATCTCCTCGACTACAACACCCTTCGCTCTCACTGGGGACGGTAAAATGATATATTAAACACTAATGACCAAATTATATTTTCTCCTCATTAATCTCTTTTTTATAGTTATTCTTTCCCCCGCTCACCCTGCTCTTGCGGTAGAAGAAGCTCCCCTCCTCACTGTTTATAGTGGAGTTATTGGAAGGGACGTTTCTCAACCAGACTTCTTAGACGATCTCATTGCTCTTAACCCCTTGTATTATTTTGCCAACCCCTTTCACTCTCAATCTGTTCTAACCACCACTCGTATTCAAGAAATTCACTCCCAACTCCCCCGAACCCAAATTATTCGGCATCTTACCTGTTGTTCCTTGTTTAACCAAAAAAAACTAGATAGTCCAATTGCCCAGATCAATTTTTCTACTCAAAACACCCAAGCCGAATTTGATGATGCCTGGGCCAACCATCGTGATGCTTTTATGAAAAATTCTCGCGGAGAATATGTCTATCACCAAAACGAACCCAACGGTGAAATGTGGGTCAACCCAGAACAGGGATATTTACTTGATCCCGCCAGTTCCTTCTATAAGGAATTTCTCTACGACAAAATCAAGGAGCATATTTTAACATCGGGTTACGACGGGGTCTATCTTGACCTCATGTATCCCGTTTTTATGAACACCTTTTATTATTCTGTTCCCGCCATTAATTCTCATCCCATTACTGACCAACAGTGGCGTGACAAACTAATTAGTTTGAATCGTTATCTACAAAATCGTCGTCAAAACGATCCCAATCCCAAAATGAGAAACGCGCTAATTATTACCAACAGTGTTGGTGGCGGACCGGGAGACAGCAATGACCCGATCGACCGAGTCCAATTCAACCGAGATTTACAGACCCAAGGTGTTCAGATCGAAAACCCCTTTTATAACTTCGCCACCATGTCTCACAACAATTGGCTCGCCAAGGTTAATCAAATCCGCGACATTAGCTCTCTACGTAATAATCGCATGACTGGTTGGCTCAACTATCATCATGCAGATAAAATGGACGATCAAGCTCAATGCGACCAGCATAGCCTTTTTGCCTACACCTCATATTTACTCGGCAATAATTCGCCCAATTTTGCCTTTTATTTTTTGTGTAAAATCCAGGAAGATAATCGTGTCAGACGGATTCATGCCTCCGAAAAACTCACCCGCATTTCCCTAGGCACTCCCTCATCCGCCTACCAGCAACTCGCCTCCGGCCTCTACGTTCGTGAATATACCCATGGTTTTGCCATCGTCAACCCTACCTCCTCTGCTCTCAACTACAAACCTAATACCAATCTCTATAACGCCTACTCTTCCACTACCTACCCCCAAAATATCAACCTCACTCTGTCTGCCAAAACCGGCTTAGTTCTCCTCAAAAACGCTCCTTCTACTCTCCCCGCCGACTTTAACAGTGACGGCACCGTCAACCTACTCGACTATAACCTCCTCAAAACTGGTTTTGGTACTACCTATAACCTGCTTGACTACAACACCCTTCGCTCTCAGTGGGGACAGTAACCAGACAGTTTGTTTGACAACTCCCCTCAATCCTCTAAACTGAAGTTATGCGTCTCAAAATGCTATTTCTTTCCCTTTCCCTCCTTGCTCTTTCCCCCCCCGCTCTCGCCCGTGCCGCCGCTAATGTGACTTTTGATAACCAAGGGACTTGGATTGTCGATGGGAAACGGATTTTCCTTTATGGTACCCACGTCTTTCCCTATAACGAAGGTGAGAACATCAATACTCCTGCCGTCTGGGACCGCATGGCAGATTATTATCACATTAATAACATTACTTTTCGTAATAACAACAAAATCAATCAAACTGCCACCGAACATGGTATCTACCTCTGTCTAGGTACCCCCCAGGTAAAATACCCCGATTTATGGGACACCCCCGAAGCCAAAGCCAACGTTAGAGACGAAGTGGCTCTCTCCCAAAGTCTCTTCTTTAACGGTTCTTCCGAAAACGTCGTTGGCCATGAACTCATCCTTCCTGGTTATGATTATCTCTCCTCGACTTTCCCCAATGTTCCTGCCAACATCAATTTTGCCGGAATGGATACCACCTATTTCAATCCCGGGTTAAAAGACTACGTTACCCGTACCAAAGCTGCCATTCTTAGCAGCCACGTCGGTAATGCTCAAGCCATGTCTGCCAATATGGCTAAGCTCAGAGATGAACTCCCCTCTCTCAAAAGTGTCTACATGCTTTTTCGTAAAGATGAGAATCCTAAACTAGAAGAGGATATTTTCCTCTCCATCGTCAACGGCGTTAATGGCATTTTCTTTTGGGAACTCTCCCAACCCATCCCTGCCGAAAGTGACACCTACAGCGGCAACAACTGGGGCGAGGTCATTGCCCGCGTTGGTGGATATTTGGCCGAAATTCAACCCGGGTTAGTTGCTCCTAATCGTCAGTACAAACCTGGCTATCTGTTAAGTAAAGGGGAAGATAATCGCTACTATGTAATTGCCACTCCCACGGGAAACACTCTCTCCGTCACTGGCCTCCCCACTAATACTCAATTTGAGAAACTTTTCTATAACCCAGGTACGGTGACTACTAATGCTCAGGGTACTCTAACCGACAACGCCAGTGGCAAAATCAAGATATATCGGCAAAAACTCACCTCCAAACCTGGCGACTTTAACGGAGATGGCACCGTTAACCTCCTCGATTACAATCTCCTCAAATCCAGCTTTGGCACTACCTATAACCTACTAGACTACAACACTCTTCGTTCCCAGTGGGGACAGTAAACTGATACACTAATACTATGCATTATAAAATCTTTTTGCTTATCCTTTCCCTTCTCGTCTTCTCCTCCCCCGCTCTCACTCATGCCGCCGCCAACGTAACCTTTGATAACCAAGGGACTTGGATTGTTAATGGGAAACGCTGGTTCTTCTATGGCACCCACAATATTCCTCGCCGCCAAGGTACTGGTCACATTGATGCCGTTAACTGGGAACGAGCCGAAGATTACTACCACTTAACTAGTACCGTAGCTACCGGTGCTCCCAAAGGTAACGATCTCGCTACCGAACACAATATGTACCTGATCCAGGGTATTCCTTGGGTCAAGGACGTTACTTCCTACAACACCCCCGAAGCCAAGGATCGCGTTCGTACATTCATGAACCGCAGCCGTAGCTTGTTTTTCTATGCCTCCGAAGAAAACGTTGTTGGGCATGAACTAATCCTCAACGGTTACGACTATCTCGCTTCCACTTTCCCAACTGTTCCAGCTCACATCAACTTTACCGGAATGGATACCACCTATTTCAATCCCGGGTTAAAAGACTACGTTACCCGTACCAAAGCTGCCATTCTTAGCAGCCACGTCGGTAAT
>Ga0209727_1002808_pt1 | contig 11805 bp, 6 predicted proteins | sample RifGroC1_FD_183995 | JGI IMG/M metagenome (GOLD analysis project Ga0209727, IMG submission 183995) | Groundwater microbial communities from Rifle, Colorado, USA - Groundwater C1 (SPAdes) (version 2) | ecosystem: Environmental > Aquatic > Deep subsurface > Groundwater | place: Rifle, Colorado...
AGCTAGTGCATCACTGTCACCAAGTGCTTCACTTAGTCCTTCCGCGTCTGAAAGTCCATCGGCTTCTGCTTCTGCCTCCGCTAGTCCTTCCGCTAGCGCCAGTGCCTCTCTTAGTCCTTCAGCTAGTTTAAGTCCTTCAGCTAGTATTTCACCATCAGCTTCTCAGTCACCCAGTGCATCAGAAAGTGCATCAGCTAGTAAATCAGCCTCACCCTCTGAATCACTAAGTGAAAGTCCTTCGTTATCTCCCTCAGCTTCTCTCTCGCCTAGCGCATCTCTTTCTCCTAGTGCTTCCTTATCTCCTAGTGCTAGTGCATCAAAGAGTGCTTCAGCTTCAGCTAGTCTAAGCGAAAGTCCTTCTGAAAGTCCGAGTCAAAGTCCATCCGCTTCACTCTCCCCATCGGCATCTTTAAGTCCTAGTGCCTCTCTTTCTCCATCTGCTAGTGCTTCAGCTAGCGCTTCTGCTTCAGCATCTGCATCAGAATCTCCTAGTGCCAGTGCAAGTCTTTCTCCCTCGGCATCTTTATCCCCATCTGCTTCATTATCACCTTCGGCTTCTTTGTCGCCGAGCGCTTCTCAAAGTCCATCGGCTTCGGCTTCGGCGTCTTTATCGCCATCAGCGAGTGCTAGTGCTTCATTAAGTCCGTCAGCATCATTAAGTCCTAGTGCATCACTCTCGCCTTCAGCGTCACTTAGTCCATCAGCATCACTCAGTCCCAGTTCCAGTTTATCCCCATCTGCCAGTCTATCGCCTTCAGCTAGTGCATCGGCAAGTTTGTCACCCAGCGCAAGTGCTAGTGCCAGTTTGTCCCCATCGGCGTCTTTATCTCCATCAGCCTCTTTATCCCTATCTACGTCCCTTAGTCCTAGCGCCAGTCTCTCTCCATCCGCTTCACTATCTCCATCAGCATCTGTTTCTCCCAGCTCTTCTGCTAGCGCCAGCGTATCTCCATCTGTCTCTGCCAGCGCCAGTTTGAGTCCATCAGCGTCTCTTAGTCCCTCGGCTAGTCTTTCACCATCGGCTTCACTTTCACCTTCAGCCTCTTTGTCTCCCAGCGCAAGTGCTAGTGCATCTCTGTCTCCATCGGCCTCAGCAAGCAAAAGCCTAAGTCCCAGTGCCAGTCTCAGTCCTAGTGCCTCTCTATCCCCTTCAGCCAGCGCGTCAGCATCTGTCAGTCCTTCAGCATCAGGATCTGCCAGCGCCAGTGCTTCGGAATCGGCTAGTGAATCAAAGTCTTTAAGTCCATCCGCAAGTGAAAGTAAGTCCGTCTCCGTTTCAGCAAGTGCCTCTGAATCGCCATCAGAATCTAAAAGTGTTTCTCCTTCCGCATCAGAATCTAAAAGTGTTTCAGCATCTATGTCGGCTTCCGAATCTCCTTCAGAATCCAAATCTCTATCTCCGAGTGCCTCAGAGAGCAAGAGCGCCAGTGCATCTGAATCAGCTTCAGGGTCGGTTTCAGCTTCTGCCTCACTCAGCCCTTCCGCCTCCGCTTCAGCAAGTGGAAGTGCAAGTGCATCGGCATCTTTAAGCCCTAGCGCAAGTGGGTCCGCTAGTGCATCAGTCTCAAGATCAGCCTCGGCTTCTGAAAGTGCATCGCTTTCACCCAGTGGTTCTTTAAGCCCATCTGCCTCTGAATCTAAATCCGCCAGTGTTTCAGAGTCAGCAAGCGTATCTGCATCGGAATCTAAATCTGTTTCGGCATCGGAAAGTAAGTCTGCCAGCGCCAGCGAAAGTAAATCCCTTTCCCCAAGTGCTTCAGAAAGTAAAAGCGAGTCTGCGTCTGCCAGTGCCTCAGCTAGCGCTAGTGAGTCTAAATCTGCTTCGGCTTCAGTTTCAGCTTCTGAAAGTAAAAGTGCTTCCGCCAGTGCTTCTAAATCGGCTAGTGCTTCAAAAAGTCCTTCCGCTTCAGCAAGCGCCAGTCCAAGTGCAAGTCCATCCCAATCTCCTATAGAATATGTTGATAAATACTCAGCTACTGGAAACACTTATGGTGATAAGTATTCAGAGTTAGGTAATGATTATGAAGCAAAATACAAGGAGTGGGATGCGTTACCCAGCTCACCAGACTAGACTAGAAATAAAAACATAAGGTAATCTAAAAAATATGCAAACGTACACAGTTAAAAGTTTTGAGGGCGGAATTTCGTCATTCAATGACAGAGGTATCCGTGGCGCTTTTAAGTTCGCAAGCGGAATTGATATACGCAAGGCAAATGATACCCTTTCTTGTGGACAAGCACTTAAAGAAGAAGGACTTTTTGATACCAGCCATTCACAATCTGCCTCCGTTTCGCAAAGTTCATCCCAATCGCCTAGTGCCAGCACTAGTGCTTCTAAAAGTCCCAGCGGATCAGTTTCACCTTCTCTATCACCTAGTGCTTCAGCCTCAAGAAGCGCCTCTAAAAGTTTAAGCCCATCAGCTTCATCTTCACCTTCTTCTTCGGTTAGTCCTTCTCTTTCTCCATCAGCAGGGCTTAATAATGTATATGTTGATTTGATTATCGCTTGGGTAAAAGCATCGGATGGCAACACGTACGGATTTGGGAACGCCGGGCATATTTATAGACGGTATCCCGATGGATTTACAAGAATGGTTTATACGGACGCAGACGGGGCAATTAAAGGAGCTATAGAAAAACCCTCAGATAGCGGTACAACATACCTTCAATGGGCTACTGCTACTTCAATAAAGCGAAAGCCTCTGCCTGGTTCGTCAACTTGGGGTGATGTAACTGAAATAGCAGATAACTTAACGGGTACTGACTGGCACACAATGAAACAGGTAGGCGGAGCAAACTATATCGCTAATGGATCTAAACTCGCATTGGTTGGATATGACGATTCGTGGACTAATGAAGCACTTGACATAATTCCCGGAAGACTAATAAAAACCATTATTGAACGCAACGGTAGGGCAGTTTCCGGTACGTACCCTGCCGGTTATCCCAATAAAGGAGTAAATGGAGCAATAGATTGTGAGTATCCTCTTGTTCAGATAGGAGATGACGGAAATTTGTTTTTTGCGAACTTCACTGATTCAATGCCTGTTAAAAGATTCCCGGGCGGGGGCAGAGTAAATCCGGGAGGAGTAGCAAACGAAGTAGACCAGATTGAGATATTTGATTGGGTATTCGGAGCTGATAGCTGGGTGGATCGTCAATCATTGGGAAATATGTCTATCTGGGGAGTATTTGACGCTGATTCAGGTAAAAATGGTCTTTATTATTACGGGCGTAAAAATAAAGAACAGCCTTTTACCATGAATCTTGAGTATGCCTTGGATGTAGACGAAATAGGCGCTGTAGTCAATATAGACGGAACTACTATAGCTTCATATAAAGACGGGGATGATTTTGGTGTAAAGGCCGTAGATAGTACTGCAAAGGCTCAGGGGACCTGGGAAGGGTTGGAATATAGGACGCCGATTAAGAAAGCAGAACAGATTACAAAATTTGACCGTGTTGAAGTGTTTATGGATGAACTGCCCGTAGGGTGTAGTGTTTACTTCTATTATCAGAAGAATAAATCCGGTGATTGGGTACAGGCTTATACAGCAGATGGAAACCAAGCATTTACTTCAACAGGTGGAAAGAAAGCGGTATTTAGAATAGGTGCAGAAATGGACATATACGAGCCGCGAATAATTATGACTCCCAGCGGAAATACTACCCCGGAGATTTTCAGAATTATCACCTACTTTGAGTAATATGAAAGATAAGAATTTTGAACCGGAAATTGTAAGCGAGAACCCTTTTCCCGGAGAGGTCGTACAGCCTGTTCTATCACAAGCTCAAGCTGTGGGAGAAGGAAACTATGCCCCAACTGCTACAAAAGAAAAAACTTTTCCTAAAAAAAGAATAGCGGTTGAATTATTAAGTACAGCGCTTAATACCAGAAGTCGCAAGATACTTGAAGAATTTGACCTTCAGCAATCCGGGGGGTTTCAAGTTGGTGATTTTAAGAAAGGAATTTCGGGAGATTTAAGAATTACACCCAATGGATTAACTGCAAGAGATATAGCAGGAATAACTACCCTTGCGATAGACGGAACTACGGGAGATGCGGTATTTAAGGGAGAAGTACGGGCAGGAAGTTTAGTCTCTGATGCTGAAATTGAGGGCGGAAGTATAAATATCAATGATAAGTTTACCGTTGATGCTGAAGGAAATGTTGTGGTAACTAAAGGCAATATCACGGTAAAAGATGATACTGAAACCACAATTATAGATGCAACAGGATTAGTAAGTACAGCTAATTTTGCAGCAGATAGCATTTCTCAAACAGCTTCATTTTCTACTACAAACCAGTCGTTTGTTGATGTAACAGATATGACTTTATCATTTACGCTGGCAAGATCATCAAAAGTTTTGATAGGAGCTTCAGTAAGAGGCTATAGCCCGGATTCATCTCCTACAAATATAGTTACACCTATTTCTATAATAGACCTTGATGGTTCTCAAGTTGCAGGAGAAATGTCTACTCCTTCCATTGAAGAAACGGCAGGAAAATATTTTACTACGTCTTCAACAACTATAGTTTCTACTATCGCATCCGGAAGTCATACTATAAAAATACAATTGAAATCTAGTTCGGGAGGAAATGTGACTTTGGGAGGATCAAGAGTATTATGGTATGTCGTTTTAGGAAAGTAATATGAATAGATTATTTATTATTATCGTATTTTTGATATTCATTTTATCATTGGTATATTGGCCGCATAAAACGATTATTGATATATGGGATAATCTATACTGTATCAAGACAAAATGTTATACAATCCAAGACAAAGATTATACAACTTCGTATTGTTTTTCACGACATAACGAAACTATTTGTATAGTAAACCACTAATCCTCTTGCCATAAAATAAAATCATACTCTACTCTTACAGCATGGATACACTAGCGGATATCAGGGCAGCGATCCAAGATGATCTTACCATAGGAGACGAAAGTACCCTTTACTCTCCTAATCTTATTGATCGGGCTACAAACCGAGCGTACCGAAAGGTAGGAGCGTTATTCCCCTGGCCTGAACTTCAGGACGCTAAAAAGACTTCAACTCAAGTAAATCAAGAGTATTATGACTACCCTACAAATTGGAGGTCAAATTCAATTTGGAAACTAACTATATTAGATTCTGATAATAATGATGAAAGATATGGTGAAGACCCCGATGGGAGCCCGCTTTCTTTTGACGACTACTTGAACTGGAAAGAGGATAATCCCGACTCAACCGACAAGAAATGGGCTAATCAATGGAGAAGGTTTTTTATCTGGCCCGTACCTACGACTCTAGGAAATAACAATATCCATGTCTGGGGAATAAAAGTCCCCGCTTCTTTGAGTGCAGATAGCGACACAACAATTTTTACCTACTCCACGCCAGAGGCGAATGAAGCGATAGAACTAGAGGCAGTTGCTATTCTTAAATCTAAGGGAGAAGATGATAAATCTGCTCAATTTAAGAGTACTGAGGCTAAACAGATATTGATAGGCGCTTGGGGAAAGATTGCAAGAGAACAGGCAAAGTATGAAAAGATAAATCCGTTTTTTGACGTTCCGGATTATTTTAATAGAAGTAATGAAGGACTTAAAAAAGATATGACAGGATTATTTTAATTATGGACCCATCAATAGTAAATTATCTAAAAGCACAAGGCCAGCCGACTGACTATGCCTCAAGAGCGCAACTTGCCGCTTCTAAGGGTATTAGTGGATATGTTGGAAGTGCCCAACAAAACACCCAGCTTTTGAATATGTTAAGAGGCGGTGCTACTGGTGCGCCTATAGCCCAACCTGCAACTCCTCAAGGTCAACCTACACTTCAACCCGTACCTCAACCAGTTCCTCAAGGAGCAGGCGGAGGAGATACGGAATTACAACAACTCGAAAAAACTGATAGAAATCCTATTCAAGAAACACGGTATCAGGAATTAGTTAAGCAACAGCGATCATCATCCCAAGTACCAGGACAAACACCTGTATTTAATCAGCCTTCAATTAATTTCCCTGAAATATATGAAGGATTGATTGCCTCATCAGGCATTAAAGATGTAGAAACTGATCTTGCTGCTAAAACTGACGCATATAACGCACAAGTCGCAAAAATTAAAGACAACCCATATTTATCCGAAGCAACTATGACTGGAAGGTTAAGTAAATTAAAGGATAAATTCAATGCAGATTCAACGCTTGCACAGAGTAATATTGCCATGAAAAGAGCAGATGTAGAAACCCGACTTAATTTACAAACTAAACAATTTGATATTCAAAGCCAGCAAGCACAACAAGCAATAAGTCAAGCTAACAATATGTTGCAAGCCGGGATGTTAGATAATGCTTCGGGTGAGGATATAGCTAACTTAACTCGTGCTACCGGAATAAGCAGTAGTATGTGGCAAAGTGCTATTAGTGTCAGGAAAAAAAGTAAAGAAAAACAACCCAATACACAAGTTGTTCAGTCTACCAATGACGCTGGTGTTGTTACTGTAAGCGTTGTCAATACCGATACAGGAGCAATTATAAATCAAACAAGTCTTGGAGCAATCGGAAATGTGCAGCAAGGAAAACAACCGACCGAATCGGAAATTAACCGTACTGCTGTTTCCGATATGGAGAGAACATTAAGTGAATTGGGTGGTGAAGATCAAATTGTGAGTCCTACAGAATGGAATGAAGCAAGGCAAGTTTGGATTCATGCTGGTTATAATCCAGAAAATTTTGACTCATCATTTGCGTCACAACACATAAATTGGGGTTATAATACAGAGAAATATATGTTAAGTCCAACATATAAAAAATTGGTTAATCCTCATGGAATATAATTATGGCAATTCCTTTATATGGAACCTTCAGTAAATTTTCTCAGGACGATAAACAGCTGACACCGACACCTTCAGTAAAGACGACTGAAATTACCTCTCCTTATTACGGTGTTTTTTCTAAAATTGGTCAAGAAGTAACAGTTCAGAAAAAATCGTATCCTACGCTCCCAGTTACACCACAAATTCAAATATCAGAAGCAAATACACTGGATACATGGAAGAAAATTGCGGAAGATTTTACCATAAGTGCAAAAAGTACTCTATCCTCTTTTTTCGGCAAGAAAGAAGTCATCTCGCCTATTCAAGAACCGTCCGTGCAAAAACCCATTGCGCCAGTAGCAAAGTCAGAAAAAAGTACCGCTCGGAAGGTTGCCGAAGTGTTATTCCCAGCAATCAAAGACCCACAGCAGGAAATTGAGAAAGTCCAGAAATACCTGCAAGACAATTATGATAGCACGATTACAAAAACACTGGCATTTGTGCAGAAGAAGGTAGAAGAAGATTTTGTAAAGCGTCCAGCAGTATACGGATTTACCAAAAGATTAACGCAGACGTTTATCGGTAATACGAAGTCGTTTGACGAATACTGGAATACCGAGACATTTGCCCCGAAAGATTTTTGGGGGGAAACACAAGCGACGATCGGAGAAATACTTGCCGGAGTTGCGACTATGTATTACGGCGGTCAAGGACTTCGTGCGATTGGCGCGGCTCGGGCAACACTTCCTATTCTTTTTACCAGTATCGGTCAACTAAGCCAACCTGTCGGAACAACCGTACAGGATAGAATTAAGAGGTTTTCTAATGATTTGATAACTGCGTGGTTATTTGGGAAAGTACCGCTAACGTATAAAGGTGCGATTCCTGCAGGGTTTCTTTTGTATGGCTCGGCAGTTGTAGATAAATTGACAAAAGGGATGCCGCCAAAACAGGCATTAGAAACGTCATGGACAGCCGGAATAATCGGCGCGTTGTTTCATACTACGAATGTGGCTTACCGTCAGCTTACTAGCGCAAAGTTTTTGGAGCGCGGTGAAACACTCACACCCGCAGATATCCGGAACCGGGCAGACGGATCAAGTATCCCGCCCAAAAGCAAAGCCGCCTTTCGTAAGATTGCAGATCAGGCCGAAGCCATGGGTAAAGATGTGAAGATTGAAGTCATTGCCTCCCAGGAATCTCTGGCGGCTAAAGTCGTCGGTAAGGGCATTGTGGAATCTATAACCGGCAAGCCCCAGGAGATAAAGCTCAAGAGCGGCGAGGGGACCGATTATATTCTTCGCGTGGAGTATGTAGATGCCAAAGGAAAGCTCCCGGGAGAAGCCGGTAAGCCAGGAGAAGCAAAAGTGTCTGCCGAGCCAAAGCGTATCGCAGAACAGGCAGGTGTGAAAGAGACTCCCCTACCCTCTCCGGTAGAGCAGAAAATACAAAAGCCAGCCATAAAAGCTGAAGTTACGCCCGTTAAACCAGTAAGGGAGAGGATAGAGCCTCCAGAAGCTCCAATTGCGGGAATACCAAAGGAATTAGAACCTCTTGCTCAAGAAGCAAGGAAGTATAAGAATGCAGAGGAGTTTGTAAAAAGTCAGACACCAGTATTTAGGGGTGGGGAGAAATTAGATGTATTAAGAGGTTTTAAACAGGGAATATCTGTCAGTTTATCAAAGACAATCGCAGGAGAATTTGCACAAGAAGTTGGGAAAGGAGGGACTATTGAAGAATTTTATATTAAACCTGAAGCTAAGATTGCTACAGTAAAAGATGCTGCAATAATTGCAAGAGAAGTATTCCCTAATGCTTCTCCAGAAATGGCATTGGAATCATTAAAACTCCACTTAGGTGTTGAAACGCCATCTCCTATATTAAATGCTTTTAGAAATGCGGGGTTTGATGCAATAGATTATGGTGATATAAGTCCAGTTTTTGCAGAAAAAGAAATTAGAATACTTAATCCTGATATCCTCAAAACAAAATCCCAACTCACCGATTTCTACAGCCAAGTTACCAAAGGAGTAGGGGGAATAGTAAAAACAGGTAACGTAAATGAAATTATCAATAAAATAGCTACGGGTTCAGAATTGCCCGGTGGGCGTGGAATACAAGGAATGAAACTTAATGAGGGGGAATTAAAAACTCTCATGGGTTATACAAAAGGGTTACAAACACCTGAAAACCAAAAGTGGGCTGGAACAATTTATAAAACATGGACAGGCGATAAAGATTTGGTTATTGGTGTGGTAAAGGAAGCCGATGGTGGTAATTCATTTCTTGTTACAAGTTATGGAAATAAACACCCTGAATATAAGGGGGTATTGAGATTACACAGAACGCCAATATCTGAAAAAGATATAGTTGGAAGTTTTAGAGGAGTAGTGGCCAAAGAGAGTTCTCAAGGAGTAAAAGAGCCGACAGTCTACGGCTTTAACCCCAAAAACCTAGAAGATCCGGAATCTCCTAAGGCCGCCAAAGAAGTAGAAAAGATCGTCAAAAAGAGTGAAATAGCTAAAGAGTTAAGCGAAAAGCTCGGCGTGCCGATCAGGCGCGGCAAGTTCAATCAAAGAGCCCTCGGTATATTTAAGCAACAACCCAAAGTTGTCCGGATAAAGAAGGGTGGTCTCCAAACGGTCTTCCACGAAGTCGGACATTTTCTTGATGACCAATTTAATTTCTCCCGTGATATAAGCGTAGCGGAACGAAAATCATTATTGACTGAGTATGCAACTAAATATGAAGGGCAAACAGATAAGCAAAGAAAAGAGGCATTTTCAGAGTTTCTCCGGTTTAAGATGAGTGGGCAGGATGCAAAGGCGGAAAAATTCGCTCCAGAGTTTTCTAAAATCTTTGATACTCGGATGAAAGAGCTTCCGGAAATTAAGGAAGTTATAGATACAGCAACCCGGGACTTTAAACGCTGGATGAATCAGCCGGCAACCGCAAAGATTCTTAGCCACATTTCTATCGGAACACAGAATAAGAGAAGTTTACTTGATAAGGTTAATACAAGTCTCCATGATTTTTATACGGCCGCGTTAGATGACCTTCATCCTCTTGAGGAGTTTTCCCGTATTGCCAAAAAGAAGCTGGGACCGATAAACGCAACAAGAGATCCGTACATTCTTGCTCGGAACCTTCGCGGGTGGGCCGGGAAAGCTGATCTGTTTTTAACCAAAGGCACATTTGGCCGGGAGTTCTGGTCTGTAGACGAAAAAGGTAAGACCAAAATGAATTTCACTGGTAAGAGCTATTCAGAGATTATGCGTCCGATTGAAAAAACCGGAAAAATGGATGAATTTCGGGTCTATATTGTTTCTAAACGCGCAATTGAACTCTCTGATCGCGGGATAGTCACCGGAATAACCCGAAAGGACGCAGAAGACGCACTCGTTGAACTTTCACAAAAGTATCCGGAGTTTGAAAAGATCGCGCAGGAACGTCTCGCATATAAAGACGCACTCCTCAAGTATGCCGCAGAACCAAGTAGCGGCCTACTCGGACAGGAAGCGCTCACAAGAATTAAGGCGCTCAATAAGTTTCATGTACCCTTCTATCGTGTCATGGAAGAAGTCGCTGGCGGTGGATTCATGGGTCGGCGCAAGATGGCTGGTAATCTTGGCAGTCCTATCAAACGAATTAAAGGATCAGAACGAGAAATTATAGATCCTCTTGAAAGCGATATTAAAGATACTTACGCGATTATAAACGCCGTAGAGCGCAATAGTATTGGTATTGCTATGGCAAACCTTAGCGCAGAGAACTTTGAACTCGGGCGTCTTTTTGAAAAAGTGGATCGTCCCATGAAGGGAGTCAAAGTTAACGCGAAGGAAGTGATGGAAAAGGTACTCAAGGAAAGTGATGCAGAAATAGAAGTACCAGAGGATCTTGCCGATATAGTCGTAACCATTTTTCGTCCAACAATGGACATCGGACCGAATATGCTCAACGTCAACATGGGAGACAGGAAGATGGTGTTTCAGGTAGATCCGATGCTTTTTAAGTCAATACAGGGTCTTAACGCAGAAGATAGCGGACTTATCATGCGGCTTCTTTCACTCCCCGCCCATATTCTTCGGGCAGGAGCAACGCTCACGCCTGACTTTTCTCTAAGAAATCCAATCCGCGATCAATTTTCCGCTTTTATCTATTCCCGATCCGGATATACGCCCGGTTTTGATCTCTTGCGCGGTATGTTTGAGCTTTTTAAGCAAGGCGATGTATATAACTTGTGGAGAGCCGGTGGCGGAGAGCGAGCAATGCTTGTCAGCATGGACAGAAAATATATGCAGAAGAATCTTACCGTTCTACTCCATGAGAACAAAGCAAAAGTGCTTCGGTACATTAAAAATCCCCTAGAGCTTCTTCAAACGCTCTCAGAGATAGGAGAACAGGCGACGCGACTTGGGGAGATGAAGCGCGCATTAACGAAGGGCAAAAATCCAGTTCAAGGAGCGTTTGATAGTAGGGAAGTAACATTAGATTTTAGCCGGATTGGCGCAAAGACGAAAGCCGTTAATATGCTTGTCGCCTTCTGGAACGCAAATGTGCAAGGTACAGACAAGCTCATCCGATCGTTTAAAACCCGGCCCTATCAGACACTTTTCAAGACACTTATGGGCATTACGCTTCCGTCTATACTGCTCTATTTTGCTAACCGAAATGATGAGCGCTGGAAAGAAATACCAGCGTGGCAGAAGGATCTTTTTTGGATAGTCTTTACCAAAGATAATATATGGCGTATCCCTAAACCATTTGAGGTTGGAATACTTTTTGGCAGTGTTCCTGAGCGAGTCCTAGAATTTATGGACAATAAAGATCCAAAGATATTTGACCAGTTACAGGCGGATGTCGCAAACGGCGCGACTCCGGGCTTTATCCCGACAACACTCTTACCGATTATAGAGAATATAAGTAATTACAGTTTCTTTTTAGATCGTCCTATCGTTTCGCGCGGCAAGGAAGGATTGCCACCGGAAGCCCAACATGG
>Ga0209727_1002815_pt1 | contig 11756 bp, 7 predicted proteins | sample RifGroC1_FD_183995 | JGI IMG/M metagenome (GOLD analysis project Ga0209727, IMG submission 183995) | Groundwater microbial communities from Rifle, Colorado, USA - Groundwater C1 (SPAdes) (version 2) | ecosystem: Environmental > Aquatic > Deep subsurface > Groundwater | place: Rifle, Colorado...
TTTTCGCATATTCCCGAATTTTTTCGTTTTTCGTTTCCCAAAATGGTTGTTCCTTTAGATAAAGATTACTGTCAGATAGAGGTGTTTGAGATTGTGGAAGCGGTTTGATATACGCTTTTATGAGTAGCTTCGTTTTCACGTCTACGCGTTTGCCGGCAGAAAGAGTAAAAGATGCTATCCAGTTTCCATCTCCGTCTTTTTTAATTTCATCTGGTTTTGGTGTTATTTCTGATATCGTTACGCTTTGATAGGTGGTATCTGGAGGAATCGCAATTGTTTGAACAACAGATGTGAGTGATTCATTTTCCAAAGGATAAACGATGTCAACGACATATGATTGGAATTCACCATACGCTGCATTGATCCCTCCATTAATAAGCTGCGATTTTATCCAGCGGGTTCCAGTTGATGGAAGTGGTGTCATATAAGCGTTTTGCGGGAATGTCGATGGTGTTTGAAGAGATACAGAATATTCTCCAAGGGTAGAATCAGCTGTTACTCCTGGAATACGTACTTCCCAAATGTTGCCGAGCTTTTTTGCAATATCGCCATTTTCATACCTGAGAGTGAAAAGTAACTTTTTATCGATACCAACAACCTGATCATTAAAAGAAACTGCAATTTCTGTTTTTTTGTCTTTTTGAGCCACTTTTGGTGTGATCACACCCTTCGTATCATACGCAATGACATTTCTTATTTCATCACTATCAATGGTGACTGTATATTGTTTGGGATAGAGGTTTGATTGTTTATTTGTGAGTGTGACATTTTGTGTCACTATTGTTTTTCCGTTTGGAGAAATTGCATATTGTGTATCATAATCAGCTTGAAAATCATTTGCGTAAATAGGGAATGAACAATAAAGAATTGCAAGAATAAATAAACAAATTCGTTTTACACTATTCATATGAGTTGTTTTAAATACGCACCCGTATACGAACGTTTAAGAGTGCATAGTTCTTTAGGAGTTCCTGACCCAAGGATCTCACCTCCATTATCTCCTCCTTCGACACCCATATCAATAATCCAATCTGCATTTTTGATGATATCCAAATTATGTTCAATCACAATAACAGTATTTCCAAGATTTGTCAGCCTATCAAGGACATGAAGGAGTTTTTCTAAATCAGAAAAATGGAGTCCCGTAGTTGGTTCATCAAGGATATAAAGAGTTTCTCCTGTTGCTTTTCGCGAAAGTTCCGTTGCGAGTTTAATGCGCTGAGCCTCACCACCTGACACCATGGTTGCTGGTTGACCAAGTTTAATATAGCCAAGACCAACATCTTGAAGTGTTTTTAATTTTCCAAGAATGTGATAGTGATTATTAAAAAATGTGACGCTTTCATCAACACTCATTACTAAAATATCAGCAATTGTTTTACCGTGAAACATAATTTCTTGTGTTTCGTCGTTGTATCGTGTTCCTTTACAGGCTTCACACGTGACAAATACATCTGACAGGAATTGCATTTCAATTCTTTTTTGACCCTCTCCTTCACACGTTTCGCATCTTCCACCTTTGACATTAAATGAAAATCTTCCGCTTGAATATCCACGTGATTTTGATTCAGGAAGAAGTGCATATAATTCCCGAATATAGGTAAAAACACCTGTATATGTGGCCGGATTACTGCGTGGGGTTCTTCCAATTGGCCCCTGATCTATGAGGATCGTTTTATCGAGGTGCTCGATTCCCAAAATTTTTTCAAACGAGCCAGGTTTAACTTTTGCCTGTGGATTATAGTGTTGTTGTAATATTGGATATAACGTATCGACGATAAGCGATGACTTACCGGATCCAGATACACCAGTGATACAAATAAATTTTCCTAGTGGTATTTCAAGTGTGACATTCTTCAAATTATTATGTCTGGCGCCAATGAGAGTCAGTCTTTCATTTGAAATAGTGTTGTTTATCTTTCTCGATATCATTTTTTTATTCGACAAATACTGTGCTGTCAGCGTTTTTGAAATGAGAATATCATTATATGATCCTTGTGCAATGATATTCCCCCCCTGTTCTCCGGCGCCTGGTCCGAAGTCAACAACCATATCCGCTGATTGCATCATTTCCCGATCGTGTTCAACGACAATAACCGTATTCCCGAGATCCCTCAGATTTTCTAATGTGCGGATAAGTTTCATATTATCCCGTTGATGAAGTCCAATGGATGGCTCATCGAGAACGTAGAGCACTCCAGACAGTCCCGATCCGATCTGCGAAGCAAGCCGGATGCGCTGCGCCTCTCCTCCGGAAAGACCGGTTGCTGACCGTGCGAGTGTTAAATAAATAAGGCCGACATCGACAAGAAACTTCAACCGTGTTGTAATTTCTTTAATAATAGGAGTTGCAATAGTGATTTCCTGTTTTGTCAGTATAGTGAGGGTGTCTAACCATTTTTTGCATTCGACGATTGAAAGATCGGAGATGTCAGCTATGGAAAATCCATCTATTGTTATTTTTAACGACTCATTTTTCAGTCGGGTTCCGTGACAGGTTGAGCACACTTCTTCACGCATATATTTTTGTATTTCGTCCCGCATAAATTCAGATTGTGTTTCCCGATGCCGTTTTTTGAGTTCTGTTATTATTCCCTGAAATGTCTCATAGATTGTGGTCATCTTACCGAACCTGTTGGTTCCGGTCACTTCATATTCCGTTTTACCGGTCCCATATAATAGGATATCCAGTTGGCTGTCTGTAAGTTTTTGTATCGGAAGCTGAGGATTAATGGCATGAATTTTACATACTGCGGCAATAATTCGGGCGTACCATGTGTCATGAAGGAACAATCTTGAAAATGGCAATATTCCTCCTTCATTTATTGACAATGTGGCTGAAATAACCATCTTCGGATCAACAGTGAGTATTATACCGATACCGCTACACGTTGGACAGGCACCGTGTGGAGAATTAAAAGAAAATATTCTTGGTTCGACTTCTGAAAGCGAGAGGGAGCAATGTGGACAAGAAAAATGTTCCGAATACATAGTGCTATGAATTTTTTTTGGTTTTTCCGGTATAGAAAACCCGCTATCTTGAATTTCGCCAAGAGTCACGTATCCATCCGTAAGCGCTATCGCTTGTTCAACTGAGTCTGTTAATCTGGTTCGAAGCACATCTTTTGTTCTTTCATCACGCATTGTTCTTTTTTCGAAAGAAAACGTGTCAATAATGACTTCAAGTGTGTGTTTATTTGTTTTGATCAATATGATATCTTCCGAAATATCATACACAACGCCGTCAATACGAATTTTCCTATATCCTTTTTTTCGAATATTCTCAATAAGTCCGGTATATTCTCCCTTACGATCACGAATGACGGGAGCGAGAATCATGAAGCGACGCGGAGCATTTTCTATTATCATTTGAACAATCTGTTGCACGGATAATTTTGATATTTCTCGATTACACTGCGGGCAATGTGGATGACCAATCCGTGCAAACAAAAGCCGTACGTAGTCATATATTTCAGTAACAGTACCGACTGTGGAACGTGGATTATGAGAAGTCGATTTTTGATCGATTGCGATAGAAGGTGAAAGCCCAAGAATATTATCAACATCCGGTTTATCCATAATACCCAAAAATTGACGCGCGTATGATGAAAGAGATTCTACATATCGTCTTTGGCCTTCCGCATAGATGGTATCCATGGCAAGAGACGATTTACCTGAACCGGAAACTCCGGTAAACACAATTAATTTGTTTTTGGGTAGAGTTACAGAAATATTTTTAAGATTATGCTGCCTCGCTCCAATGATTTGAATCGTGTTATTCATGTAATTCCTCTATTCTATCGCGATATTCTGCTGCTTGCTCGAAATAGAGATTTTTTATAGCCTTTTTCATTAATAGTTGAAGTTTTTTTATTTCTCTTTGTTTATCCATAGAAGTCATCGAAAGAATTTGTAAATCCGGTAATGGAGCAACATCTTGAACAAGTTCCTCACGTATTAGTTTTTGTATACCAATGGGAGTAATGTTGTGTTTTTTATTGTACGCTCGTTGAATGGCGCGCCTCCGTTTTACTTCGGCTATCGCATTCGTTATTGATTTTGTTATTGTATCTGCATAGAGTATGACCGTTCCATCCACATGTCGCGCCGCTCTTCCCATAGTTTGAATCAAACTAACAGTACTTCGTAAAAATCCTTCTTTATCAGCGTCAAGAATTGCGACAAGTGATACTTCCGGTAAATCAAGACCCTCACGCAGTAAATTGACACCGATAAGGACATCAACATCTCCTTTCCGAAGGGATGTTAATATGATATTACGCTTTAATGTAAGAATATTTGAATGAAGATATGCGACGTTATATTTTTTTTCTTTTAGATACGTTGTTAAATCTTCTGCCATCTGTTTTGTCAGAGTGGTTACTAGTATTCGTTCCTGTTTCGCAACCCGAATTGAAATTTCTCTCATTAAATCTTCAATCTGACCTTTGACTGGTTTTATCGTTATCATAGGATCAACAAGTCCTGTAGGACGAACAAGTTGTTCTACAATACTACCATCGGAATACGATAGTTCCCACTCATCAGGTGTAGCTGAGACAAATACAGTTTGAGGAATTCTCCGTAAAAATTCATCGAATTGCAAAGGTCTATTATCGAGAGCTGATGGAAGTCTAAATCCATAATCAATGAGTGTTTGTTTTCTCGATCTATCGCCATTGTACATGCCGCGAATTTGAGGAATAGTCATGTGGGATTCATCGATAATAAGGAGCCACGGTTTTCCTTTTGTTGCGTCATCAAAATAATCAAATAAGGTAAACGGAGCATCTCCTGGTTTTCTGCCATCAAAATATCGTGAGTAGTTTTCAATACCATTGACATAACCGATTTCCTGGATCATTTCCAAATCATTCGTTACGCGATCTTGTATTCGTTGTGCTTCGATAAATTGATTATTTCCTTTAAATTTTTTTATTTGTGTTTCCATGTCTGTCTGTATTTGCGCAAATACCGGTTTATATGTTAACGCATCGGTCATATAATGTTTTGCCGGATATATAACACAGAATTTTTGGGTCGCTAGTGATTTTCCGGATAAAGGATTGCAGCGTTCGATGGTTTTAACAGTATTATCTGTTATCTCAATATGAATATATGTATCTTCATAAGCTGGATATATATCAATGGAATCACCATGAAATCGAAATGTCCCGCGCTGGCAATCCCATTGATTACGGCTATATTGAAGTTGAACAAGACGCCTGACAATATCCTGAATTCTCACCTTTGTACCAAGAGCGAGCTCGAGAATGAAATGACCATACTCGCGCGGTGAACCAATATTGTAAATACATGATACTGATGCGACAACTATTGTGTCAGGCCGTGTTAAAATATTTGTTGTGGCTGCAAGACGCAGTTTATCTATTTCCTCATTTATCTGCGTTTCCTTTTCTATATATGTATTGGTTTGTGGAATATATGATTCCGGTTGATAGTAATCGTAATACGATACGAAATAGGATACAGCATTTTTTGGAAAAAAATCTCGAAATTCCTGATAGAGCTGTGACGCAAGAGTTTTGTTATGAGAAATAACAAGTGTTGGCCTTTGACATTCTGCAATGACATTGGCCATGGTGAATGTTTTTCCACTTCCGGTAACTCCAACAAGAACCGACGCTTTCGCGTTATTGTTGATTTTTTCGATTAATGATTGTATAGCTTCTGGCTGATCACCAGTAGGCTTCATTGTTGTAACTAATTCAAATTTTTTCATACCTTGACATTTCGGTTATATTTTGGTGTACTGTATAAGTATATGCCACCTACATTATATCCCAAAGAGCGTCAATTACTAGATTTTATCACGCAATTCATCCAGCGCTATGGGTATGCTCCGACACTGAAGGAAATGGGGGCGGCTGTTGGAATGAGTTCTGTTGCAACAGTTCATGAACATATCGATAGATTACGACAAAAAGGATTTGTTAAAAAACTTGATGGCACTGCCAGGGGAATTGAAATACTGAAAGATAACTATCGTTCTGGTTCAACCGAAGCGTCAGTTGAGCTACCAGTTTTAGGTTACATCGCTGCAGGTCGTCCACTTGAACCATATCTTGACCCAAATCAGTATATGACTGTTGCTCCCAGTATGATTGCACAAGACAAACCAAACTATGTACTTCAGGTCAAAGGGACGTCAATGATTGATGACGGAATTCTTGACGGAGACTATGTTGTCATACAACATCAACAGGATGCAAAAAATGGGGACATCGTGGTAGCACTTCTTCCAAATGGGATGGCGACACTTAAAAGAATCTATTTTGAAAAAGACCGTATCAAGCTCATGCCGGCAAATTCCCAAATGTCACCAATATTTGCAACGCATGTCAAAATTCAGGGAAAAGTTGTGGGAGTTATTCGGCGTTTTACCGCGTAACACCTCTCTTATGATATGATACATATCTATGGAAGTTATTCAGTCTTTTGTTGATATTGTCCTTCATCTTGATGTCCATCTTTCTCATCTAGTAACTCAGTATGGGCTTGCTACCTACGGAATTTTATTTTTCATTATTTTTGCTGAAACTGGTTTGGTTATCACACCATTTCTGCCCGGGGATTCTCTGTTGTTTGCAGCTGGCGCGATTGCAGCTCTTGGTGCATTTCGGATTGAATACATTCTTGTACTTCTTTCAACTGCTGCCATTCTTGGAGATACAGTGAACTACTGGATCGGTCACTTTTTTGGACAAGCGATCGTCAATAATCCGAAAGTTCCTTTTATTAATCAGGAACATATCGATAAAACCGAGAAATTTTACAAAAAATACGGAGGAAAAACTATCATTCTTGCTCGTTTTGTTCCGATCATCCGTACGTTTGCGCCATTTGTAGCGGGAGTAGCTCGCATGAACTATAAGCAATTTATTAGCTTTAACGCCATTGGTGGCTTATTATGGATTTCTTTATTTACGCTTGCAGGATTCTTTTTTGGAAATTTCCCCTTTGTGAAACAAAATTTTCATTACGTTATCTTTGTCATCATTGGGCTGTCGCTCGTCCCCATTGTGTATGAATATATTCAACACAAAAGAAATACAACCATTTTATAGCATGGGAACACTGTATATTGTATCGACACCTATTGGAAATTTATCTGATATTACCATCCGTGCACTTGAAACTTTGTTCCGTGTTCCAATTATTGCCTGTGAAGATACGAGACAAACAAGTCAGCTCCTGCATTTATTGCATGATCGCTACACAGTCAAATTACAACTTCCAGATACTTATCCAAAACTTCTTTCATATCGAAATCAAAACGAAGAGACTGTCGCAAGCGAAATAATAACATATTTACAACAAAATCAGGATGTTGCGCTAGTAAGCGACGCAGGCACACCTCTTATTTCTGATCCCGGATATAGAATTGTTCAATATTGTACGTCCCATGCAATGCCAATTACCGTTGTTGGAGGAATGACGGCTGCTATTCAGGCTCTTGTCGGAAGTGGAATTCCTGTTGATAAATTTACTTTTCTTGGTTTTCTGCCAGAGAAACAAGGTCATAGGATGACATTATTACGCTCTCTTATGCAAGTTCCTTTTAACTCAACGTATATTGTGTATGTAGCCCCGCATAAAATAGCAGGAACATTAAAAGATTTACTTGAATGTTTTGGAAAAGATCAGATCATCTGTCTTTGCCATGAGCTTACCAAAATCCACGAATCCTACTGGAAAGGGACTATTGAGGAAGCTTTTCTTCAACCAATTAAAGGCGAATATGTTCTATTGTTACCAATTTCTTTGCCTTCTCTAAAAACGAAGTAATATCTTTTTCATAAAGTAAGTTTTGCTGCGCGCCGACGGATTGGATGACAGATGCTGAATTGCTGGCGGCAAGGAGAATTGCGTCTTTAATTGAAAATCCTTTGATAATAGCCGCTAAAAATCCAGCATTATATGCATCTCCTGCTCCGGTCTTCTCAACAACCGTTGTGGGGAAGCAGGATGCCTTATAGAGAGTCGAATCGTTATATATATAAGATCCATTGTTTCCATCGGTAATGATGATTGTTTTTACCCCTAATGAGCGGAACCAGTTCATAAGATCCTGTTCTTTTCCTTGTGAATTAATGATTCCAGTGAAATATTCAGCTTCTTTCCGATTAATAAAGACATAGGAAGTAACAGAAAAAATATTTTGGATGATCTTTTTATCACAATGTAATTGGACGCTTCCGGGATTAAAACATAGTTTTACAGAAGGATTTTTTTTAACAAATTGAACCGTCGATTCATAAAATGTTTCAAACCCCTCCCCCATCGACGTTAAATACACGATAGGGAACTGATCAATCGATTGAGGAAACATATACGATCGTGGTTTGTGATACGCGAAAATAGTTCTCTCCTGGTTATACGATATAATCGTAGAATAATTACATGGTGAATGCGCATCAATGATCGATAAAGAAAAATCTATGGACTCTTCTCGGAGATGCTTTTGTAATAGTTGGCTGAGACTGTCATCCCCGAACGTGGTGCAAAGTGATACCTCAATCTCAAGTCTTTTCAACCCAATGGCAACGTTTGCAGCACAACCTCCTGGATAATATGCAACTGTATCAACAGGTATCTTATCGCCATAGGAAAAACAAATATACTGTTCCCCCTCCTCTTTTCTGCATAGGGTTTCTGACAGACGAGGTGTAATAAATACATCAAATGATACATCTCCGATGACCAAAATTTTGCTCATGTTTATACTTCCTTTATCATACAATACCATTTAATAAATTGTGTCCAGTCATCTCAGATGGTTTTGAAATATTCATAATTGCAAGGATTGTCGGTGCAATATCAGCAAGAACCCCATTCTGAAGTACACTGTGTTTATACACTTGATTACAAATGATAAGTGGAACAGGGTTTCTCGTGTGTTCTGTCAGTATGTCGTGATGAACTGATATCATTTCTTCCGCATGTCCGTGATCAGCTGTAATGATTACTGTTCCGTTAAGAGCAAGAACTGATTCGACAATTCTTTTCACTTGTATATCTACTGTTTCACAAGCTTGTATCGCTGCTTTTATGATGCCGCTGTGGCCAACCATGTCCGGATTTGCAAAATTCATGACGACGAAATCATAATGAGGTATTTCTTCTATAACTTTACGTGCCAGTTCAATAGCGGACATTTCGGGAGCAAAATCATAGGTTGCCACCTTTGGCGATGGGATAATTACCCTGTTTTCGCCTTGAAATGACGATTCATGCATTCCGTTAAAATAATACGTCACAAACCGTTCTTTCTCTGATTCAGAAGCGTGTAATTGTCTGAGGTTGTTTTTTTCTAGTATTTCACCTAATGGCAAAGATACGACAATTGGCTTGTACGCAACATGCGTACGCACTCCGGCTTCATATTCCGTCATCGATGCAAAAAACATATTCGGATTTTGTTCCACAAACATTTTTGTCAGTTGCCTTGTCCGGTCAATCCGGAAATTATAAAAAATAACGCAATCATTTGATTGAATCCTCGGTGTATCGGCGATGATGGTCGGTTTAATGAATTCATCTGTTTCATTTCGCGCATAAGCATTCACAACGGCTTCCTCAAATGATGAAGCGTAAAACAATGCGCTATTTGTTAATGCTGTATATGCCAAAGTAGTTCGTTCTAGTCGCATATCCCGATCCATACCATAATATCTTCCCATAATAGTAGCGACAGGATACTTGTTTGCTAAAGAAGCGTAGGTAGGAATTGAAGATGTGGGTAATGAATCACGGCCATCAGTAAATAAATGGAGGTACACGTTTTTTACATTCTGCTTTTCCATTAATTTTAATAATGCCAGTAAATGATTGCTGCTCGCGTGTACGCCGGCATCAGACAGTAATCCTATAATATGAATATTTGATTTTCTTTGGCGACTTGTATTGATGGACTCTAAAAATACAGGATTTTCGAAAAACGATCCATCATCAATTGATCGGTTAATTCGGGTAATGTCTTGCTCGACAACGCGTCCTGCCCCGATATTGATATGCCCTGTCTCAGAATTTCCGGCTTCTTTTTCCGGTAATCCTACAGAAACACCTGCCGCATGAAGTTCCGTGTGAGGATATGTGTTCGAATAGAATTCGATGTTATGGGTTGATATTTGGGAAATTGCATTTCCGGGTCCAGGGGGAGCAATTCCCCAACCGTCAAGAATAATAAGAACAAGAGGTTTCATTTCGATTTGTTATTTGCGACGAGTCGCTTTTCTGCAAACGCGATAACATCGCGTACATGATCAATTGCATCTGCATTCACTGATATACTTGTTATCCCCCACGAAACCAATTTTTCAACCAAATCAGGGTAATCAGAAGGCGCTTGTCCGCAAATGGAAACAGTTACTCCGCGCCGGACACATGTTTTCACTATTTTTTCCAGAGCCCACAAGACAGATGGATCTCGTTCATTAAATTCATTCGCTACTTCACTATTATCACGATCGGTTCCCATGACTAGCATCGTGAGATCATTGGAACCAATGGATACTCCATCAACGCCGATGTCCAGAAAATCATCCAGTCTGATTACGTTTGTTGGTATTTCTACCATCATAAATAGTTTAAAAGAGGCTGATCGAGTAAGACCAATAGAAGACATAATTTTTTTTACGCTTAACAACTCCTGCGGAGACCTGATAAATGGAATCATAATATGTAAGTTTTTACAGCCATTTTTATTTCGAACCTTTTTTATTGCTTCCAATTCAAGAGAGAACACATCAGGGTTTGCTATATATCTCGCTGCTCCCCGAAAACCGAGCATGGGATTCGGTTCAATAGGTTCATATAGCTTGCCTCCGATCAAATTTCGGTATTCATTGGTTCTAAAGTCAGACGTTCTATAAATAACCGGACGAGGAGAGAATGCTTTACAAAATTGTGTAATTTGTTCACTCAGCGTATGAATAAATATGTGTTCCTTATGATCTGCAATAAATTTTTTAGGATGAGTGCCAATACCTGCCATCATAAATTCTGCTCGAAGTAGCCCTACCCCATCAACGTTTAATTTCGATATGGCGAGAGCTCGTTCAGGTTCAGCTAAGTTCACATATACTTTTGTCGCTGTTTTGGTATGATTGTGTGTCACTGGCTGCTGTGGTAACTGACCATGTGGGATACCACCCTTTGATACAACACCTGTTGTTCCATTTACTGTGATTACCATTGTATCTTTGAGAATTTTTAACGCTTCTTCTGCACCAACAACAGCTGGAATTCCAAGTTCACGCGAGACAATAGCTGCATGGGATGTACGTCCTCCGCGTTCAGTGACGATTGCAGCTGCTTTTTTCATGGCAGGAACATAATCCGGATTGGTCTGTTCAGCGACAAGAACATCCCCATGAACGATTTTTCCTATTTCACTGGGACTTAATAGCTTTTTAACAATTCCTGATGACATACCAGGACTTGCAGGATCACCGGTAAGGAGAATATCTTTTTGGTCAATTGCATATGTAGATGTTTTTTTACTGGTAGCTTCAATTGTTGTAATTGGTCTTGTTTGAACTATATATACATTCTTTCCTTCTATTGCCCATTCGCTGTCCTGAGGAAAGTAGTAGTGCGCTTCCAGTTGCTTCCCTAATTTTGCAAGTGCGAGTATTTCTTTTTCAGACAGTTTTGTTTTACTGCCTTTCTGTTTAGTAAGAGGAATGATTCTGTTTTTCAATTTTTCTATCTTCATCATTTTTTCCTGCGTA
>Ga0209727_1002817_pt1 | contig 11744 bp, 8 predicted proteins | sample RifGroC1_FD_183995 | JGI IMG/M metagenome (GOLD analysis project Ga0209727, IMG submission 183995) | Groundwater microbial communities from Rifle, Colorado, USA - Groundwater C1 (SPAdes) (version 2) | ecosystem: Environmental > Aquatic > Deep subsurface > Groundwater | place: Rifle, Colorado...
TGGAGTAATGATAGTTTAATTCTAAATAAAAAATTCTATATTTTTGATGGTATACCTGAACCTAATTTAATATTAGAACCAGAAGAATTTAATTGGTTGAAAGACGTATGGAAAAAACATTCTAAATCTAAAAATATATATTTAAATTTAAATACTAAATCACAAACAACAAATAAAATTACATATCTTGAAAATAATTATTGTCCTGTATGCTTGAATCAAAGAACAAGTTTTGAAGGTCATCATTGTATATCTTCTTCGGAAGGTGGTAGTGATGATGTGGTCAATATGCTGCGAATATGTAATACATGTCATTCACTAATTACCAATGGATGTATAGAAGATAAACAATCAAGATATTTAACAGCAATTTATCATCAAATATGTTTATATGGAATTGAGTTCTTTAAAATGAATCCACTTAATAATAAAAGATTTAAAAATCAAGATAGAGGATTTTATAAAAATCAGCCAGTGTTTAAAAATGTTATTGATTTTTATAATAAGTTAACTGAAGAAAAAGAACAAATAGAATTTAATGATAAATTTAAAAGAATGTCAATGTTTTATTATAAATATTATAGAAATGTTGTGAGAGGTATTATTGCTAAAGAAATTAACAATAATTACCAAGCAAAAATTAGTTAGTTGATTAATACATATACATAGGGTGATAATATGAAAGATAAAAAGAAAAATAAAGAATTTACTATAACTATAATACAATCAGATGAACCAGAATATATACTTGAAGAAAATTATAAAAAAGGTATACAATATGCTCTAAGTTTATTAAAAAAATTAAATATTAAAAAGGATAATACAATACCAGTGTAGAAATAATCTATATTGGTTATTTTTTTGATTGTTAATTTGGACAAAGGGAGCATGGTTATGAATTTATGTATTGTCTATGTTCGTGTTAGTACAATTGAACAAAAGAAAGGTTATAGTATCCCTGAACAAATTGAATCAGGTAAGCGTAAAGCATATGAATTAGGTGTAAAATCAGACGATGAAATATTTATATTTGTTGATACAGAAAGTGGAGAATTTCTTAATCGTACAGAATTCACCAAAGCATTAGATTTAGTAGAAAATGAAGAAATATCTTACTTTATATGCTATGATCCTGATAGATTCTCTCGTAAAGCAGTCAACGCTTTAATTGCACATGAAATGATAGAAAAGCATGGTACTGAGATAGTTTATGTTAATAGTGACTATGAAAAAACTCCAGAAGGTAGATTGTTCCTTCAAATGAAGATGATAATTGCCGAGTATGAGAAAGAGAAGATTAAAACCAGGACTATGATGGGGAAATTAGGTAAAGCAAAGCGAAAATTACTTACTCACAATCCTAATTTATATGGTTATGATTATGATACTATTACTGATACTTTATCAATTAATGAAGAAGAAAAGAAAATTATTTTACTTATGATAAATTGGATCTTTGAGGATAAAAATGTAGGATATCATACAATAGCAAGAAGATTAAACAATATGCCTAATGTACTACCACCAAGAGGTAAACTTGTTAATAAAAAAGAAAATAATGGTGATGCATATAATAAAGAAGAAGGTATTTGGTATAAGGGTACTATTAAAAGAATTTTAAATAATTATACTTATACAGGTACTTTATTTATTCAAACTGTTGATTCTCAAGGAGTCAAACATAATAAATTTAGAAATCCAGATGAAAAAGTTAAAAGGATAATGAAACCTAGAGAAGAATGGATTGCTATTATGATTCCTGAAATAGTGCCTGTTGAAATATGGGAGCAATTACAGAGTAAATTAATAGAGCGTAGAAATTTAAAACCTGGATTAGCAATTGAAAATTATATGTTAAGAGGTTTACTTCGTTGCGACATATGCAAAAATACACTTCATGGCAATAGAGTTAAAAAGAAAAATGGTATTGATTATCATAAATATTATGTATGTACTGCAAAAAGTCCTGGGATTAAAGGACAACCAAAATGTACATTATCTGCTGTAAACGCAGAAAAATTAGATCAAATAATATGGGATAAAGTTAAAGAATGGATATTAAATCCACAAACATTAGAAGATATTATTAGCAATGATGATAATAATGAATTACTCTTTAATGAAAAAACAGAATTAGAATTAAAACTAAAGGAATTAAATGAAGAAAAGGATAGACTTGACTTATTATTTATGAAAGGAAAGATTGAAGAAGTTAAATATGATAAATTGGAAAATGAAAATAAAAAATCTAAAATAGAAATAATATCCAGACTTAAAGAAGTTGAATTAGAATTAGATAGTAAGAATTTAAATATGGAAGATATTCAACAACTTAAAGAAACATTAAATGAATATCAAAAAAGAATAGATGATATTGAATATGAAGAAAAACAAAAATTAATTAATATTTTTATTAAGACAATTATTGTAGGAGATAAAAATAGTATTAAAATCATAGGCAGAATACCATCAAAAAATTGGACTAAGGTAACTTCACCGTGGAGGGATGATACTACTGTCCAAACTTTTACTGTAGAGATTTAATGTATGGATTATAAAATAAAGTGTCAAGTGTTTTTACTTTACAGTATTAGAAATAAAAAAATTTAAATTTTTTTATTAGTTAAGTGGTATAAAAATTAACAAATATGATATAATTAGAATAAGATGATTAAAATCATTAAATTGACAAGTAGGAGAGTGGATTAAATGGGTATTATTAATGCATTAGAGAAGAAAGAAATAGTAGATTGGGAATTTGAAAATGTAACTGAAGTAGTAGATAACCGAGGGCAGAAAAAATATTTAGTACCATTAAATATTAAACAAATCTCAGAACTTCATAGCAATGGAAATATTTATTATGATGGCAATATTCAGCGTGGTTATAAAACTGATAAAAATAACAATTTAAAAATGATTTTTTCTACAAAAAAGGTGAATCAAATTATGGAATGTCTAGTTAATCAAAAATTAGGAGGAGGGCTATTATCATTAAATTATATGTCTTCTTATAATGATGAATTTCCTTTGATATACAACCATGAAAATAAAACATTATCTGCTGAGAAACCTAATATTATCATTGATGGCAACCACAGAATTTTAAGTTGCGTAAGATATATGAAAGAATATCCAAAGAAACAAAAGATGGGTATTATTTGGCCTAATCCTGAAGAATTTTATTTTCCTACATTAATTACTAATTATGATGAAGAAAAATGCAAAACATTATTTGCTGAGTTAAATTCTAACATTGGTAAAGTAAGCAAATCAAGACAAGAATTTTTAAATGTTAATGATTTACCGAATAATGTTATAACTTATCTTATTGAAAATAGTGAACTTCATGGCAGAGTTGATAATGTAAATAATACAATCACATCTACTAATCCATTTTTAGTTACTTTTTCTACTTTGATTCAGGCATTAAGAAATAATTTTTCTATTAAAACAAAGGAAGAAGTTAAAGAGATAGGAGAATACCTTATAAAATTCTTTAATATCTTAATTAACCTTCAAAAAAGTGAAATGGGTCAAATTGAAATACATTTAAGAAATGAATTAAAAACTAAAAGAATGACCATAGAAAGTCTTGCATGGTATGGGTATATGAGGTTAGCAAAAGAACTGATGGGTGAGAGTAACTTGGTAGAAAAATTATACAAATTAAATGAAAATAATTTTTTAGATAAAGATAATTCAATTTGGAATGAAATATTTAGAGAAACTACTAAAGGTAAAAGAATAATCAATAATTCTTCAACTCAGACATATGTTCAGAAAGTAATGTCTATGCATGTGTTAGGGAATGAAGAAAAATTACATGTATTATAAAGTTAATATTTATACCCTCTAGAAAATTTAAAAACTAGAGGGTATAAATATTTAAAATTAAATTAATTTTTTTAATTCTCTTTCTAATATTTCTTTAATATTATCAAAATCCCAATACCATATAATTAATAAATTTATATTATGTATTTGTGCGTATTCACATTTCCTTCTATCATGTTCAATTTGTTTTTCAAAATCTTTCTTAGATTTATGAAAACCTTTTATATATTTTTCATGTTGCATTCCATGATATTCTATAAGAAGATTCAATTTAGGCAAATAAAAGTCATAAGAAAGATTTTTTCCACCTAATCCTAGTAATTTATCAAATTCTTTTTGTGATATAAAATAAATTATTTTATATTTTTCTTCATTAATTAATTTATCAAAATCTTTTTGAAATATTTTAATCAAATTATTAAAGATTAAAATCTCATCAATCTTATTTTCACCTTTAGATTTATTGCATTCAGGACATCCAGTACCCATATTTTTATCAGTTCTGTGGCCGACAGTTGCGTCCCATTCATTACCACATTTAGAACATAACCACCAAACTTTATTGTCATGCCCACAAGTAACATCATAAGGTGTCAAACTACCATTTAAAGTAGGATGCCATTCTTTTGCTAAATCTGGTCTTTTAGTTGCAAGACAATTTGATAGAGTTATCTGTAAACCTTTACAAACACCACAACCATTGCCAGTTTGAATATCGCTCCAATTTGCTTCAAATATATCTAAACATTCTAGTTTTAAACATTTCCATTTCAATTTTATTTTTGCATCTATATATGTATCGCTAACTAACTCAAATGGTTTATTATTTAATTTACACCATAATTTAATATTTTGAATAGTATATGGATTTAATTTATGGAATTTACTAGGTTTAAAACCAGTTAATAAATTATCATATCTGCTTGTATAATAATAACCTTCTCGATCTTTAAAAGTTAATTTATACCTAGTATTTTTATATTCTTTATCTATCAATTCATAATCTAAACTTTCAACATATTTTTTTACTTCTTCATATGTATGGCTTTTAGCATTAGATAATTTTTTCTTGCCACATAATTTACACCTTTGACACCTATCTTTAAATTTAACAAATCTTACTTTATCATAGTTGCCACAAGAGCATATAAAATCTAAAAGTTGTTGAATATTTATATACTCTTCTTTTGGTGTTTTTAATTCACAACCTTGTTCTTCAAAATAATCTTTAACTTCTTCATAAGTCCATTTCTTTCCTTTGCTCATTACGCATCAACATCCTCTCTAAATGTATTTTTAATTTCCTTACTATCTCCCTGAAAATAAAAAGAAGGATGGCAGAGAGTACCATCCTTATCAACCACATTGGCCTATGTGATTTATCTTTTTCCACACAAAAACAAAAAAGAGCAGAAATTAATCCACTCTCTTTCAAAAAGTTAACCTACATTTTTCAATTTATGAGTATAATGTAGGTTAAATATTATATTAATAATTTAATTATTCCATTCTAATCCATTACTAATCCACAATCAAATCCAACCATCAACTCAACCACCAAACAAACTCCTACCACACATCATACAATACCTAATCCTAATCTCATCCAAAACTACCATCCCTATATCATCACCCTCAAACAAACTCAAATTATTATTCTGAAAATATAGGAAATATTCTTTGTCTTTGAAGTTAGATGTGGATAAAGTAGAGGATGTAGATAGGGTAGAGGATTTAAAGGATGATAGGAGTACAGTTGATTTTGAGCAGAAATCGCATTCTGATTCTATGTTCATTATATAACCTACCTTTATTATATTAATTTAAATTTTTAATAAAAAGTACATTTTTATAAAATCTCCTATTAGAAGTAAATAAAAAACAAATAAATATATATTTGGATGGATTATAATTGTTTGCTTTTAAAAGCAAACAATTTAATACAGACAACAAACCGCTTTAGCGGAATAGTATAATTCTGTGTTACCTTACTCATATAAGTGTCTATTACCAAATATGTAAAATCATATGTATAAAAAGTAGGACTCACTGTATAACTAAAATACAAAAAGTAGGATTCATTAAAGTAATGGGCAAAAAATGTTCAATTATATATAAAATGTGATTCTATGTGTAAGTGAAAAACAAAAAAGTAGGATTTATTTAAAATTTTATGTATTTGCTATTTTTATTATATATAATATTATTGTTTTTAAATAATATTTCTACTGATTCATTATTAATAGCTTTATTAAATGTTTTCCTACTATCTGTACCAACTAATTCTCTTAATTTTATTTTACTAATTCCTTTATTTTCATCGTATATATTAGATTCAATTAATTGCTGTTTATAATCGTCATCATTAATAATTTTATTTAAAATATTAAATAATATATTTTCTGGTGATAAAGGTTTATATGTTTTAATATTATTTTTAAATTCTTTATATTTTTCTTTTTGTATCTTTCTTATATCTAATTCTATTTCATTATTTTTATATTTAATAAACAATTCTAAATCTTTTTCATCAAAACAATATTTGCCGAAAATATAATGAAATTCATAATGCAATTTCTGTGTTAATAATATAGCATCTATATTTTTATGTTTTTCAATAAAAATATTAGTTATATTATCTAATTCTTCTTCACTATAATCAGCAATATATTTTCTCCTATCTAACCCTAATTCATTCAAAGTATCTACCATACATGCTAAAAATGAAGTTATATGGTGTACTTCGTCATAAGTTTCTCCTGAAATAAAACATTTACCATTATATTTTTTAATTATATTATTTCTCCAAATTCTAATTTCTTTTAAATTTCTTATATATACATCCAAAGGAACATCTTTAATTATAGTTATTGTATCTATATTACTTATATTTTTAATTTTCTTATTTAAAAAATAATTAATTTTACCTTCCTGATACTCTTCTTGATGTGATTCAACAAACTGATTAATTAACTCATTTAAATAGTTATCGAATTGATTCAAAGACATATTTTCTATATTATTCATACTTAACCTCCGATATTATATTAATAATTTATCGTAAGGTTACTGTATATATACTTATATGAGTAACCTTACGATTTTATATTATTTAAATTAATTTTATGCATTTATCTGTACTATTAATAGTCAAATTATAATCTTTAATAAATTGTTCCATAAGTGGTTTCTTCATAGCATCGTTATATGCCACTCTATTTCCCATATCAATTAATTCCCTTAATTTTACTTTCTTAATCCCTTTATTAACATCATACATTTTCTTCTCAATTAATTCATTTCTATATTCTTCATCTTCAATAATTCTCTGCATTACATGAATTAATTTTTCTTCAGGTGTAATTTTTCTAGTTTTAATATTTCCTCGTCTATCTTCAAAATCTAATTCCCAATCATAACTAATATTAACTCCTGGCATAGATATTGATATTAAATTATCTATTTCTTGATCCTTATTAATTAAGAAAATATAAGTAAGTGGCGTGTCTCCTTTAATATACTGCCTACATGATATTCTATTAATTGCTTGGGTAACTACTGAAGCAGTTTGTGATACTCTAATATTTTCAAATTCTTCTTCAATAAATCTTCTAGCACCTTTTTTCGGTATTAATGTAGTATCCATAGAATTAAAATTATCAGGTTTTAATTTATCAATTTCTATTGTTGAAAGAAAATATAGTAGAGGAGTACAAGGATCGTCCATAAGAGGTATACCTAATGAAAACAATTTATTACATTCTGCATAATCATTTATACCTGTAGTCAAACCATAATATGTAAAAATTAAATTTTCAAGATATATGTAATCTTTAAATCTCTTCTTAATAGGTGCTTCATAATCTTTTTTGTTTAATATTATCAATACTTTATCTGTTTCTACAATATTATTCTCTATATACTCAACAAATTTATCCAACAATCCTTCTTCTAAATTATCTCCTATAGATTTTCTACTACCTGTAATTCCATTAAATATATTTATATATGTATTATTATAATTTTTTATTATTGGTAAATTAATTACATTATAATCTTTATTTATTTTATACAAATGATTAATTCCACTTGTTGCATCTAAAGCAATCTGACTAAATAAAGGAGAATTAATATCAATATATTGAAATGTTACTATGCTTTTATGTTCAATTTCATCACTGTATCTTAAATATCCACCATGTTCAAGTAAATTATGAATACTTAATAAACTTTCTTGTGCTACTCTATTTTTAGAATCATAAATTACTTCATCTAATTTTTCAGGTACGATTATATTATCAAGAGTAATGAAAAACATCTTATTCTTCTGTATGGAATAGGGCTTTAAAAATTCTCTTTTAATCTTAATAATAAACTCAATAAATTCATCGTATAAATCATTATTCCCAAGATTCATAATACAATTTTCTAAATTATTTATAGTCTTAATATTTACTTCAAAAAACCTTACATTTTTAATCTCTTCATCAATAATCAATCTTTGTCTATAAAATTTATTATATTCTTTTGTTATTCTATTTCTCTTTTTATTTGCCCAACATTGTAATCTCTCTAAATCATTATTTTTTATTAGTGTTTTAAATCCTTCATGTGTCATTACTACAATTGGATAAGTTGATAAATCTTCATTATTTATTCTATTTTTATTATCTCCACTATGGAAACTATACGCAACATTTTTCTTAACCTTTTTATTGATAGCACTTGCTGTATCATCACAATCACTTTTATATAATCTTAATATTATTGTGCCAGAATAAGGCAATAATTCTTTATTATTAACCATATATGCAATACTGTTTATCATTATCGTTGTTTTTCCACATCCTGTAGGGAAATTAATTGCATTTATAATTTTATTGTTATCATAAAACATAATATTATCTGCAATAATTTTTAATGATTCTGTGTATTTTTCATCACTAATCACATTACCATAACTTACTAAATCCTTGATTGTTAAATTAACTACATCATTAATGAAATTTTCTTTCTTTGTTAAATCTAATGCTGTAAAATACTTTTCATAATTCATTTCTAACATCTCCTTTAATATTATTTTGGTTTTCCTTAAAAAAATTTGGTAAACAGGAAGATACTAAGGATTGTATCTTGTCATGTTGCAATCACTATCCTGTTTACTGTGTATACTTCCACACAATAAAAGACACCTCTAAAAGAGATGCCTTATTTTCTATAGAAGTATTTATTTTAATATTTTACTATCAAACAAACTCCATATTTCACCCAAATAAACCACTCAAATTTCCCACACCTACATTTTATCCTAATCAAAATCAACTCTCGAAATAACCATAAAATATCGCTTATTTATTAATATTCCAAATATATCCAACCTACAAACCCTTATAAATCAATAGTTTATAGGCTATGAAATTTTTGATTATTTACATTAAAATTTAAATATATCTAGTATTAACCTATGAAAATATCATCATAAAACACAATAAAAAATATTTTAAAATATTAGTTATAAATTTGCTTCCATTGAATATATATAAATTGGAAAACGAAATAAGCAAAGGATAAGACATAAAAATTCCTTTTGCTAAAGTATAACCCTTGCTTATTATAGTGAGGGTTATACTTTTTAAATCTTAAATTTGAATCATAACCAAACAACAAGTTTGTATTGATAATTATTATTTAGTTAATTTAATAAAACTACTATTATTAACTGGACATTTACATTCTGAACCTCTGCACGGACTAAAGTCCGGCGGCTATGTCCCGCATTGTATATCTGTTAATTTAATTAGATTATTTTTTATATCTATATTTTTTGATTTTATTTCACCTGTAAGATAACACACAGGAACATTTATAATATTATTTACAATTATTATATTTTCAACTACTATATCTTTTGTACTATCTGACATATCTTTTTGAGAAATTAAATATGTTGCATTTGTACCATAAATATCAGAAGTAATAACATTACCAGAAAATATAATATTTCTACCAATATAATTTTCTTTATTAGACATAATTTTTTGATGTATAAAAGTATTTTCAATTATACGTGCTTTTATGTTATTATTAACCATATGTACTTCAAGAATATCTGCACTAGTAGTTTGTGGAACAAGTTTATATACATCAATATTATTATTTTTAATTATATAAAGATCCATTGGAGATACAGCTTCATATAAAGAGCACCATAAACTATCTAGTGGTTTTTTAAATTTTTCTGCTAAAGATTCTTCAATAATAAAAGTATTACCTTCACAATATCTTATTCCTCTACCATTAATACATTGTTTTGCTTTTATTAAAGATGGTGTTAATTTATTCACATCAAAACATATATTATTTTTATAAAAATTATTAATATAGTCTAAATAAAATCCATTAAAATATAGATCGTACAATTCAACAGAACCAGATGTATTTTTCATTCCCTCAACATGATTATTTATATATCTACAATAATTCCCTTCAAAATTTATAAAAGAATAATAACATCCTGTATTACCTGTATTTATAGACCACCAATTATCATCACAAATAACAATATTATTTTGACATAATAATATTTTTTTATTTAATTCTATTTCTGATTTAAAAACATGATTATTGGTAATTCCAGAATTTAAAAATACATTATCAAAATTATTTATAGTATTACCACTAATATTGATAATATCATGAGGCACATCCATTAAAACTATAAAACTACTCCTATTATTATTGATATTATTATTACTAAAATAAAATTTTTTTATTCCGTATTTTACCACATTAGGATTTATAGTTGTATCAGCAGAATACTTAAGTAGATATATATTGCCATTAAATACACAATTAGATATATTAACTGTATCTATAAAAATATTATTATTACATAAAAATAAAAGTTTATAAGTATTTCCTATATACTCAAAACACACATCATTTAAATTAATAATTCTTAAAGAAGATAATATAAAATAAGTAGTTGTATTGCCATCCATAATAATTATTTTACTATTATTTATACCTTCTATATTAATACTGTTAAATAATTTTGTTGGTTTATCTGTTTGTATGTAATATATATTATCTACGCAAATACTATCACCTTTAGATAATGCTGTTGCTAATTTTATATAATTGCTAGATGCATCATCTTTTGAATTAGATACCATACCAAGAGAAGAACAAGTCAAATTTTGCATTTAATACCTCACTTCAATAACATTAGATGACACGTCTTGAAAACTTACTGCATGATAAAATATACTACCACTATCTACCGAATCAATAATATCTGACATACCTCGCATATCTGTCCATGTTATACCATCAGTTGATTTTTGAAGGGTTTTAAATGCAATCATATTATGTTTAAAATTCAGCATCATTAATCCGTTTTTATTTTCACTAGAAACTTCTAAGCAGTTAACATTTCGAAATATATCATTATATGAAGCAGCAAGCGAATTACTATTTACTAAATTAGATTTTCCGCTAAGATACAAAGGATAAGGCAATGTGTTATACCAAAGTGCAGTATTTTGTGCCAATGGTCTTTTCCTTGGGTATAAAGCATAAATGCAAGAATAAAAAAGTCCACCAGTTAAAACTAATGTACCTGTGCTTCTCCACCAGTTAAAAAATGCTTCTCCATATTGATCATATCCGGTGTCGGTTTGAATAGTCGCTGTACCACTCTTATATACTAATAAATCATTTAACCCTTTTCTGTAATAAATCTCCAATTCAATAGGAGAAGCTGGAGTTACACCATCGGGCAATAATACATAAGCATTAGCCATTGGGCAATACCATACCCATTTGTTAAACTCTGGACAAAATACACACGAACTTGTATCTGCCTGTGACGAATCACTTGTTATCCCAGTAATTGACATTATTTG
>Ga0209727_1002819_pt1 | contig 11737 bp, 13 predicted proteins | sample RifGroC1_FD_183995 | JGI IMG/M metagenome (GOLD analysis project Ga0209727, IMG submission 183995) | Groundwater microbial communities from Rifle, Colorado, USA - Groundwater C1 (SPAdes) (version 2) | ecosystem: Environmental > Aquatic > Deep subsurface > Groundwater | place: Rifle, Colorado...
TTGAAGAAATAAAAATTCCATTGAAAATCAGCAAAATAAAAAAACAAGAAGTTTTATTTAAGAGAATTGAAAATTAAATTTTTTCCAGAATTTCAACTCTTATTCCATTTGCTTCGCAAATGAAAGAAACCTAAGCGGTTTCTTCTCACACATCTTCCCTTTTCTTTGCGGTTAAGCAGTATCTCTAAATGCCTCCGGTGGATACTGCATAAACTCGTTTGTTCAACTAGTTTGCAAAAGATATTTTCTCGTCGGTAAAATCGCATAAAATTTATAATTCAAACTTTTGTAATTAATTTTTTTCCAGAATTTCAACTCTTATTCCATTTGCTTCGCAAATTTCTTTGAACTCTTCAGCGTCGGTATTGTTGCCCGAAACACTTCCGTAATGCATTGGAATTGCAAAGTCCGGTTTTATTAATTTCGCTGCCTCGCTTGCTTCTTCAGCGCTCATTGTAAATCTTCCGCCAACAGGAAGCAGAGCCAAAAATTTTTTATCCTCTTGATTATGTCCTGTAAGTTTTTGCATTTCTGGAATTAAGTCCGTGTCTCCTGCATGATAAATTAAAAAATTTTTTATCTTTAATAAATACCCGACCCACTGCTCGTCTTTGCTGTGAAATGGCTTGTCAATATTGTAAGCAGGAAAAACAGAAACTTTTATTTCTCCTAAAGAAAATTCATTTCCTATTTCAACTAACTGAATATCAATGGGAATATCAAATCTTACAATTTTGCTTTGACAGCCAGCAGGTGCAATTATTTTTGTTCCTGGCTTTAAAATTTTTTGAATATCAGCGACGCTACAATGGTCATAATGGCTATGAGTCAGAAAAATAAAATCTGCTTTTTCACTTTCTTCTTTAATGTTGTAAGGATCAATGTAAATTACTTTTGAGTTCTTAATTAAAAAGCCAGAATTTCCAAGCCAGCTAATTTTTATTTCACCAAAATCCATAATTAAGAAAATCAATTTTGGTTTTTAAGGTTTTAGGAATTGTAGAATATTTTTTTTAAATTTTTGCTTTCCACTGCTCGACAAATTTTGTCTCACCTTTTATTTTCTTATCTAAGATTTCAAGTTCTTGATAAATCCCGTCGATTAAATCAAATTTTTTCGCTTCTTCTAAATTTACCCAAGCGAATTCGGTCAAAGCGTCGCAAAGTTTTACATTTTCACTTTTCGCGTTTGCATATAAACTTACAATCAAGTAAGGAATTTTGTCTTCTCTTAAATAAACCAAACTAGTTATATAACCAATATTTTCAAATTCTAATCCGACTTCTTCTTTAATTTCTCTTTTCAGCAAATCTTCAAAAATATTATACCAATGCGACGGCGTGTCTTTTTTTCTAAGAACATAATCAAGAACTTCAAGTTTTCCTCCAGGCACAGCCCATTTTCCAGGAAACGCTTTTTCCCAGTCCGCTCTTTTTGTAATTAAATATTTTCCTTCGCTGTTTACTAAAATTCCTGTTACAACAACATAATGTGTTAAATTTTTATCTGACATTTTTTCTAAAATATTTTAATAATTTTTTAATTGTGGAGGTATTTAATATCTTATTTTCTCTTGGATATCCAATTAGCAAAGAAATATCTTTATGATAAACTCTTTCAATGGATTTTGCCATTTGTTTTGCCGGAGTATAAACTTCTGGACAATTTATGCTAATTTTTGACTTAAATGGATAAATATCTACTGCACTCCAAAATCCACAATATATCCATGATCGTTGAACTATTTCTGAGCGAACAGGATTATCCACTAAATTACTTACATTTTTCGCGTCAAATTCTTCTAATTCTCTCTTTACTCTATCGTTTAATGGATTTGGATAAATACGGGGATCAATGAAATGAACTCCTATTTCAGGATCAGAGGTTCTTATTTCATCTACTCTAAAAGAGGGAGGTGTAAAAAAATGTGAAGCTGTTTTGAGCCAAAATTTAAAAAAGTCTTCCCTTTCTCTTTTTTCTCTTTCAATCTCAACTTGGCTTACATAACACTCAATTTCTTTAACCATGAAAAAATTTCACCACAATAATATTTAAATAATTCCTCAAAAAAATTGACTTATGGAAAAAAATATTTTGCAACTTTTTCTTTATGAGAAAAAATTAAAATTCAGCGAGATAGAAAAATCTTTGAAAATTCGTTCTAACAAGTTGGCGTATCATTTAAAAAATTTGATGAAAAAGAAAATTCTTGAAAAGCTCGACGAGGATTATCAACTTACAGAAACTGCTGAAAAAATTATCCCGTATCTTTCAGAAAAAAATTCTCCACTTCCAGTCATTTTAATTGCAATTTGTAAAAATAAGAACCAAATTTTTTTACACAAAAGAATCAAGCGCCCATTTAAAGAAAAACTAAGTTTGCCTGGCGGAAGAATTTTAGCAGGTGAATCAATCAAGGATTCTGTTAAAAGAATTATGAAAAAATATTTTATCAATGCGAGTTTTAAAAAAATAAACTCTGTTTCTTTGGAACAAGTTAAAAAACAAAAAAATAAAGTTTATTCTTTCTTGTTGATTTTAGTAACAGCGATGACAAAACAACAAATTGAATTTACAGATATTGAAAAAAACAAAAAGAAAATAATTTCAAGCGATTACAAATTAATGAAAAAAGATTTGGATAAAGAGATTAAAATAAAAAATTTCACGACGAGAGATTAATTTCCCCTCTCAATCTCTCTCGCAATTTCCAACATTTTTTGTTCTTGAAATTTGTCGCACATTATTTGCAAGCCAACAGGAATATTTTGAATTTTTCCAGCAGGAATTGAAATGCAACAATTTCCAGCCAAGCTCGATGGAATTGTCAGCGCGTCATAGGCATACATTTCTTCAACTGAAATTTTTTCACCAATGTTGTGCGGAAGAATCGGAACAGTTGGACAAATAATGCAATCAACTTCTTTGAAAGCCATTTTAAATTCTTGTTCAATTAATTTTTTTGATTTCAACGCAAGATGATAATATCTTCCTGAATGTTCTGCTTTGCTAATTTCACTTCCGCCTAAAATTCTTCGCAAAAATTCTGGCCCGCACGAGTCCTCAATTTTTTTTCCAAATCTTCTTCCGTCGAGTTTTCGTGTTCCAGAAAAAACTTCAACATAAACAATCGGATAGTATGTCTCAATCGCCAAATCAAGATTTTCAATTTTTATTTTTTTTGTTTTCCAATTATTTTTTTTAACAACTAAATTTATTTTTTCTTCAATTAATTTTTTTATTCTTTCATCAACTTTCAAGCCGGAAATATCTAAAATACCGACGACAATTTCTTTCGGGGTCTGTTCTAATTTTTTAAAATCAATTCTTTTGCTTTCTTGGGAGATTGCATCTTTTTCATCTTTTTCTTTTATTACATCTAAAAGTAAAGTTGCGTCATAAACATTTTTTGCAAGTGGCCCGATAGTATCTGTGCTCATTGCTAAATCAATTAAACCGTAACGAGAGACAACAGAATAAGTTGGTTTTATGCCGACGATTCCGCAATGCGAAGCAGGGTTTCTGATTGAACCTCCTGTGTCGCTTCCAAGAGCCATATCGCAAAAATTTCCAGCAACTGCAGCAGCCGGTCCGCTTGAAGAACCACCAGTAATTTTTCCTAATGCAACAGGATTTTTTGTCGGTCCGAACGCAGATGTTTCGCCAGAACTTCCAGACGCAAACTCGTCCATGTTTAACATCCCAATAATTAATCCGTCTTGTTTTTTGATTTTCTCGACGACAAATGCATCATAAGGGGACTTGTAATTTTCCAAACATTTTGAAGCGCAACTCGCATGCAAACCCAAAACATTTATGTTTGCTTTTATTCCGATAATTTTTCCAGCCAACCTTCCAGCAGTTTTATTTTTGATTTTCTCGTCTATAATTTTTGCTTCTGCAATTAAATCTTTTTCATTTCGCAATTCTAAAAACGCGTTTATTTTTTTTCCGTTCTTGTCGTTCTTTTCAATTTCTTTTAAATAATTTTGAAGTTTTTGAAGAGTGGTTACCATACTTTTCTTTCTCCGACGATAAAATCAGAATTTTTTTCAGGCGCGTTTTCAAACATTATTTTTCTATCAATTTTTTCGCAATTCCCTTCGCCTTCTTTTCTTTCACAATTTTTTCTTTCAATGTTTGGTTCTGAAATTTTTGACACATTTATTCTTGAAAGTTTTTTTGAAAAACTATCCATAATTTCTCTTGCTTGTTCTTTTATTTTTTGCTTTTCTTTTTCAGAAATTTCATGCCATAGAAAATCTGCCATAATAAATTTAAGAATAAAGTATTTATAAGATTTTGCAGGATTTCTAATAGGGTTAATATCCAGTAGATTGTTACAACACCAAATTGAAACCAAAACAATTGAGCTACTAACCAAATCTTTTCCTTCAATACTATAAAATAATCTCCATGCATCTGGAAGATTATATTTCCAAATATTTTTAATCCTAAAAAATCCGCGACATTTATTAGAAAGATTTATTTTCATTTGAGTTGAGTAATAACAAAAAATAGATATGTCGACGACAATAATACTTTTAAAGAAGTTGTTCTTGAATTCAATATGGTGATAAAAAAGAGAGCAAAAAGAGATGGACTAAAAAATAATTTTCCAGAACTTCATAGTTATTTCAGAAATGAATTAACAACTTTGTTTAACAAAGTTTACAATAGAATTGAAAGGAGGTTATAAAAAAAGAAAATGAAAAAAATTTTAGCTTTAATGGCTGTTATGATGTTATTGACATCTGTAATGCCTGTAGTTTTGGCTGATGGAGCTGGAATTGGCGGAGGAATAACTGTAGATGTTGATGAACCAACTCCTGTTTGTCATGAACCTGAAATTTTCATAGACCACACAGCAAGAGGCTGGTATCCAAATGACCAGACAGTTTATACTGCTGACGAATATGGTTGGGAAGATGATGGGGGAAAATATAATTTAAATGGTTATGATAGATTTTTTGTCTCTGAAAGAATGAACTATGTATTTACTGGTGAAACAGTTGATTACTATGTTTATGTTGAAGATGGAGATACAGATGACGATATTGCTTCTGTAAATCTATATGTTGGAACAAACCCAGTTGCTCCTTGTGCTGAAGTAGATTTAACTGATGGGGGAGTTTCTTTTGATGCTACTGCTTTTGGAGATAGTTATAGTGGTGCAGATGGAAACACTTACATTTGTAGATTAATTGTTGATTCAACATGGACTTCTCCAAATTCAGTTGCAATAAAGGTTGATGATGATGAAGAATGTGATAGTGGAAATACTACCCTAATTACAACTGGAAATATTGATTGGTTAAATTTCAATCCAGGACTTGGTGTTTCGCTTGACGAGACAACAATCAGCTTCGGAAAAGTTATTCCAGGTGAAGTTGCAACTTCAAATGCAATTAAACTTAAGAATAGCGCTGAAGCAGATAGCGGAGTGATAATGGATATGTATATTGCATCTGATGATTATTTCACAGATACAAATAATGCAACTTCAATTTGCGGAGCAGGCAATGGAATTAGATATGATAAATTCAGTTACTATGCTACAAAGGGCTCAAGAAATTCTGGAGATAATAACAACAGATATCCTGGATTAGGAGAAAGTGAAGGAGAACTTTGTGAAGCAAATGATGATGAATTTACTACACTTACAAGTTATAGTGGAAGAGATGAAAACGAAGGACATATTGAAGATATGTGCAGAATCTTAAATGACTGGAGAGAAGCATCTCTTTTAACTCAAGGCGCAAGTATGTCTATAACATTTAGATTGGACTTAACTGATGATGATGTAGATGAACCAGAAGAATGTCATGGTAAATTCACAAACGGAAAATTCCACTTTGTAGGAAGAGCTGTTTAAATTAATTTTTTATTTTTTATTTTTTTTCTTTGAATTTTTTATTTTTCAAGTCTTAGTGAAAACTCATTTAATTTTTTTAGACTTGAAAAAATACAGAAATTGCAGTCTCTTTGCAAACCAGCAATTTCTGTCTCACAGAAAAAATAAAAATTTTTTCTGTGCCCAAAAATCCATTGGATTTTTTGGTTTCAGTTTGTCGACGAGAAAATTAAAAACTGAAAATAAACGCGAAAGATTAAAAACTGCTAAGTTGTCTTTTCCGCGATATGAAAGGAGGCATAAAAAAATATCGCTTAACCGCAAATAGAGGGAAAACTCTATAAGAAAACCGCAAGGTTGTCTTTATTTTTTATTTCTTTTTTTTGAAAACAAGAGAGGGAGAAATCTTTTGAAATAATTTGGCTCGCTCGCGAAAAAATTTTTTTGGGAAATAAATAATCTTTTAAATCCTGAATTAAAGTAAGTCACGATTTACAAAAAACTTTGCTCTCATTTTCAAAACCAATAATCAAGAGTAAAGATTCTTTTCAGATTAATAATTTTTCTGCGGAAAAATTAAGCAAAACCAATTTTGAAGCAAAATAAATTGCACGAAGTGCGTATTTTTTCTTTCTTTTAATTTCTCGACGAGAGATTTATTTTTAAATTTGCCCCCGATATCAAAAAACCAAAAAATTTAAAACAAAAAGTATTTAAATAACATTATATAAGATTATTTAATGGTAATAAAAACATTTAATTTAGAAGAAAGTATTTATAATCAATTCGCAGAATTTTGCAGAGAACATGGTTTAAGCATGAGCAAACAAATAAATATTTTTATTAAATCTCAAATAGAAATTGTTCCTAAAATACGCGCAGAATATCTCAATAAACTGGAATCTATAAGAAAGGGGAGATTTGTTAAAGTGGGAAGTATAGAAAATTTTAAGAAGAAGTATTCATAAATTAAGTTATGGTTTATGGGATTTTAATTTCAGAACATTTAGACAGAATTTTTTCTAAATTATCAAAAAAAGATAAACTTCAATTTGAAATATTAACAAGAAAAATAAATGAAATAATTGAAAACATGTCTGGACAATGGAGAGTTCATATTAGAAATTTTGTATTGACCTACGAAATTCTTGAAAATGAGAGAATAATTCGTCTTCTTGATTATGCTCATCATGACGAAATATATAAATGAAATTTCACGACGAGAAAATATCTTGCAGAACCCAAAAACCCCGAGTTAAAATTTAGTTTTACATTAATTGTTTCTTGAAAATTTAATCTTATTTCACTTCAATATATTCTTTCTGTCTCATAAATTTATTTAAAGAAATGCGTTCTAAAATTAAAATGAAAAAGAGATTAATCGTAGCAGTTTTATTTTTAATAATTATTCTCGGAATTTTAAGAGCGGAAAGTTTTGGTTTGGGCGGAGGAATTGGGGTTAATATTTGCGTAGGAGAAACCTGTCCAGAAAACTCTCAAAATAATTCTCAAGAACAAAATTCAGAAGAAACAACTTTTACAAACTTAGAAAATAGAAATTCAGATAATAAAAATTATGAAATTCTGCAAACCAAATTTTTCAATCAAGAACCAATTCAATTGCAAGAAATAAAATTAGCCCCTGTTGAAACAAAAACTCCAAAATTAAATTTGATTTTAAGTTTTAGTTTTGTTTTTATGATTTTTTTATCTGTATACTTAATCAGGTTTGTAGTATAGTAAATGATAAATGTTTTACATTTCCTAAATAGTCAAGACATAGAATCTCAATTTGAAATGTCATTGACTATAATAGAGGATATTGCAAAATAGTTTTTCCAAGATAATAATCCTTATAAATAAATCACTACCGAGAATAATATGAAAAAAAGAGAAATCTTCATAAGTTTGATTTTGATTGTATTTTTTAGTTCGTTGATTTCGTCGTCGCTGACAGCGTCAATTGACAAGCCAAGAATGGTTTTATATAAAAATATTTCAGAAGGAAAAATTTTGGAATTTGAAAACAGCGTGATTGCAAACAACGAAAATGATTATGATGTAAATGTGTTAGTTACTCCCACAGGAAATTGGACAGACCGAGTAACAATTAGACAAAAAGAATTTGTCTTAAAAGAAGGCGAGACAAAAGAAATTTTTTACAATATTAAAATCGACAAAGAAGGATATTACAGCGGAGATGTTTTAGTGACTTTCAAGGACCCAACCACAAACGCAGACATTTCTGTTGCTCAGGACTTAGTTGTAATTGTAAATCCTGTTGAAAAAAAATCAGAAAATGTTTTTCTCCCAATCCTCTTAGGAATTGTCGGAGTTTTAATTATAATCTCAATATTAATAATGCTTAGAAAAAAATGAAAAAAATAAATATTTTTTACCTTTTAAAATTCAAAGGCAAGGAAGAATTATTAAAATGAAAAACAAAATATTCGTCATCATAATAGGAATAATCTTATTCGCAAATTTGGTCTTAGCAGAAGATGTTGCTTATGTTGTTCATTATAGCTATCAACTAAAACCAGAAGTTGTCAGTGCAATTCAAGAAGCAGGATTTTCTTACAAAATAATTTATGATGCAAATCTCACAACAATGAATCTCTCGCAATATAAAATTTTAGTTCTCAACGACGAGGATTTCCCACATTGGAATTTAATTCCAGTAAATAATCAGCCCGCATTAATTCTTGACGGAAATAATTTAGACGAATGGGGCTGGACTCTTGCTATTTCAAAATCACGACAAAATGTTCCATTCCATGTGGCAATAGATTTAACTCATTCAATCACAAGTTGGTTGACAGGCAACGATGTTCAGATTTACAGAACAAAAGACGCAGATGTTTATTATTTAGCGAGTTATAATAAATACAACGGAATTCACACTCTTGCGTCTAAATTAGGAGACGGCGATGTTGTTATCGGAGTTGCTGAAGCAGGGACAACTTTAACAAAAGCAGGTTATCCTTCGACAAATGTAAATGCAGACACGGTTTTTTTTGGAATTGCCGACGCTGATCAATGGACAAATGAAAGCAAAGAATTGTTTAAAAAATCTTTAAAATGGCTTTCAGGAGAAAGTTCTTTTGAAGTAGAATTAAAAAAAGGACAAAATTTAATCTCGCTTCCAATAATTCCAAATTCAAATTTTGTCGCAGACATTTTTGCAAATCCAAATATAATTTCTGTAAAAAAATATGAATTAACTTTTTCAACAACAAATCAAATTTTCAACAACAAAGGTTATTTTGTAGAATCAAACGCAAACTTAACTCAAACAATCAACGGAAAAAGATTCACGCAAACACAAACAATAAATCTTATTCAGGGAATGAATCTCGTCGGAATAAGTTCAACAAAAAATATTTTATTGAGTTCTCTTCCTTCACAAGTAATTGAGGTTTCAAAAAGAAACAGCGACGGAAGTTATCAAGTTGCGACAAAATATTTTGGAACATGGTTCAACACATTTGAATTAGAGCCAGGAAAAGGATATTGGTTTAAATTAAACAGCGACGCGAGTTGGAGTTACTCGCCCTAAAATGAAAAAAATATTTCATATTTTTTGCCTTTTAAAATTCCAAAAAAATAAAAACGGAATTATTAAAATGAAAAGAGTTATAATAATCATGATACTATTAATGAGCCAAATCGTCAGCGCAGGAACAATGAAAATTTATCCAACAGATGACGCATATGTTGAAAAAGAAAATCCAAATTCAAATTACGGGTCTGAAACAACTTTGAGAGTCGGACACGAATTAAGTCATGGAACAGACAGAAGCTATTTAAAATTTGATTTATCGTCGTTAAATGGAAAAACAATTACTTCTGCAAAACTTTCAATTTTTGCAATGCCTGAACAAGGAGAAATCGCAAAATTAAATTTTGTTTCAAATAATAATTGGAATGAAGAATCAATAAATTGGAACAACAAACCAAGCGAAACAAATTTAGTTGAATCAAAAATAATCACAAGTTCTGGAAGATATGAGTTTAATATTTTATTTTATGTTCAAACTTCGCAAGTTTCATTTGTTTTAATTGAAGATGGAGAAAATGACTTGATAATGTTTGCATCAAAAGAGTACAATCCAGATAATATAAACTCGCCGTATCTTGAAGTTGTTTACGACGGGGCAAGCATCTGTGCAACTAACGCAGACAGCGACGGAGATGGAAAAATAAATATGTCTGAATTATTAAATTATATAAGCGGTTGGAAATCTGGAAGTGTCTCAATGTCAAACCTACTAAATGCAATTGGCTTTTGGAAAGCAGGAGCGGGGTGTTAATGATAAATAAAAAAATAATTTTGTCAATTGTCTTATGTTTTGTTTTACTAAATTTAGCAAGTGCTTCAAGTGTCACAAGAAGTTTTTCAAAAACAACTTTAACTCCTGGAGAAAGTTTTTCTGTAACATTAAATGTTGCTGTGAGTGGAGGAGACACATTCTATGCAATTGATGAAATTTTGCCGTCGACATTATGGACAATAAATAATAATGGGGGGGGAGATACGACCCAAACAGGACACTTAAAATGGATAGTAATCAGCGGAGCAACTTCAACTTCCTACACTTATACATTAACTGCTCTAACTACTTCAGGGGTTTACACATTTTCAGGAACTTATGGATTTGAAAGTTTGGGTTCATCAACTCCTGCAATATCAGGAGCAAATCAAATTACAATTTCTAGCTCTTCTTCCCCAACAATTTTAATAAATGAATTTGAATCAAATCCTGCTGGAACCGACTCAGGTAACGAATGGGTTGAACTTTATAATCCAAATAGTTTTGCGGTTAATTTAACAAATTGGAAATTATACGACGGATTAACTTCTCCGAGTTTAATTAAAAATTTATCTACCACAATAAATGCAAATTCTTATTATGTCTATGAATTAACTGCAACAAAATTAAATAATGCCGATGAATTTGTGACATTAAAAGATTCTTCTGATAATCTTATTGACGAAACTTCAACTCTTGCAGAAAGTACTGCGACTTCAAAAACTTGGCAAAGAATTCCAAACGGGGTTGATACAAACACCGACGGGGATTGGCAATTTTTGGAAAATACAAAAGGTTATGCAAACGGAAATGTTTCTCAACCTCCAACTCAAAGTGATGCAACAGATGACTTAATGGTAAATTATGTTCGCGGAAAAATAAATATTGGAACAGAAGTCGCGCCAGCAGGAACAACTTTCACAATTGAAATCCTCGACGGAACAAACAAGGGCTACAAATATTCAGGAATTGTTGATGATTCAAAAATATTTTCTTCATTAAGAGGAAACGGATATTTTGATACATCAGACCAGATTGGATTTAACACTGGAGCAAAATTCAGAGTTAATGTAACTTCAGAAAAAAAATGTTCTGCAAATGGAACTTTCCAAAATGGAGGCAACGGAAATTTTAACACATTGGAAAATTTATTAATTGTAAACTGCGAAAAAAATGTCGCACCAGTTTTAAGTTTTATCGGAGACAAAACAATTAATGAAGGTGAAAATTTAACAATACAATTAACTGCAACAGACACGAACCACGACGCATTAAGATATTACACAAACGCAAATTTCGGAAGTTTAAATTCAACAACTGGATTATTCAAGTGGAATATTAATTATGTTTCTTCAGGGGATTATAATTTTGTTTTTAATGTTACAGATGGAGAATTTTGGGATGAAGAAATCGCAAACATAAAAGTCGTAAATAAACCAGTCGCGCCAGTAATAAATTCATTTTCACCAACAGGAAAAATCTTGACAACAGAGGACTCAGATATAACCTTTAGTGTAAACTGGACAGACCCAGATGCTCAAGGAACAATCACAACAAAGTGGTTTGTCG
>Ga0209727_1002824_pt1 | contig 11730 bp, 11 predicted proteins | sample RifGroC1_FD_183995 | JGI IMG/M metagenome (GOLD analysis project Ga0209727, IMG submission 183995) | Groundwater microbial communities from Rifle, Colorado, USA - Groundwater C1 (SPAdes) (version 2) | ecosystem: Environmental > Aquatic > Deep subsurface > Groundwater | place: Rifle, Colorado...
ACTTCGATCTGTCGCAACCGAATTTCCCAACATCAATGAATTTCTTGAAAACGTTGCTCTTGTCGAAGCAGAAGAATCAGTTAGTAAAAGAGAACTCGGTAAAAGCTCCAAAAAAGATGCCGTTACTTTAATGACATTACACGGAGCAAAAGGTCTTGAGTTTCCAGTTGTATTTATTGTTGGAATGGAAGAAGGGCTTTTCCCTCATTCCCGTTCTCTTTGGGACACGGGTCAGTTGGAAGAAGAAAGACGCCTCGCCTATGTTGGGATAACCAGGGCTAAAAATCTTTTGTATCTCTCCTATGCCACCCGCCGACTTTATTTCGGAGAAAAACTCTCAAACCCTCCCTCAAGGTTTATAATTGACATTCCAGAGAGTCTCTTACGGGGGGTTGGGGGAGATAGCTTAGTAAAAAGTTTCGGAGAATTTGACGATATTAATTTTTAAAGATATGGATAAAAACTCTTTCAACAAAGCATCTTGCCACCCATTACAAACTTGGGAATGGGGAGAGTTTAGAAAAGCATGGGGAAACAAAGTTATAAGATTACCTTTCGGACAACTCACCCTCCACAGCCTTCCGCTTCTTCCTTATAAGATAGCCGCATTTGAAAAGGGGCCAGCTCCTACAAAAAATATGCTTAACGAATTAAAAAAACTCGCAAAAGAGGAGAATTTGATATTTATTAAACTCGAGCCCTCCGTTAGCGAAAACCTAGAAAAATTAAAGAATCTTCTTAGTGAGTACGGTGCTACAAAAGGAAAGACTCTTTTTACACCGACGACTTTTTGGATAGACCTGACAAAGTCCGAAGAGGAACTTTTAAAAAGTTTTCATTCAAAAACCCGCTACAACATCCGACTCGCTCAGAAGAATGGAGTCGAAGTAGTTGAGGATAACTCTGAAGCCGCCTTTAAAAAATATCTTGGATTAACCAAGGAAAGAATTAACCAAGGAAACGGTTAAGCGTCAGGGATTTTACGCCCACAACAGGCGTTACCATGAGCTTATGTGGGAACACCTCCACCGAAAACCTGTTTCCGAGGGAAAAGAACCGATAGCAAGACTTTTGACCGCTCGTTATAAAAGCCAAATAATTACCGCCTGGATAGTATTTGTCTGGAAAGACTTTCTTTATTACCCATATGGTGCTTCAACCGAAAAGCATAAAAATATCATGGCCAATAATTTAATGATGTGGGAGGCAATACGTTTTGGGAAATCCTTGGGACTTAAGACTTTTGACCTTTGGGGACGCGAAGAAGGAAAAGGATTTACAAAGTTTAAGGAAGGCTACGGTCCCCAAGTTGTAGAGTTTTTAGGAACTTGGGATTTGCCTACCAGTCCTTTTTATTGGCCGTATAGGATTCTGGAATCTCTGCGCTGGATATTACTTCGGGCCAAAAGTAAATTTTCTAAGCCTTCATTTTGATGGTCGATATTAGACAAACCAGTGAGTATGCAAGGTATCTTTCAAAAATCGGGTGGGAAGTTGAAAGAATCGCGGGGGTTAACTATTTCATAAAAAAAATTCCCCTGATTGGTTCTGTATTAAAAGTCCAAAGACCGGAAGAAATCCGAATTAATAAAATTAATGATTTGGCAAAAAAATATCGAGCCTTTCAAATCATCGTTGAACCGAAGAAAGAACTCGATGCAAAATTTTTAACGTCGGACGGGTTTAAATTAAGTAAGTCCCCATACCTTCCCACAAAAACGTTATTTTTGGACCTTGGCAAAAGCGAGAAAGCTCTTCTTGCAGGATTCAAAAAGGATGCGAGGGCGGCAATAATCCACCATGAAGAAGTTGTAAAAAGTGAGGCTAATGAGGTGGTTAATAGTGGTAAAAACTTAGAAAGTACTATAGGACTCTTCCGGGATGCATGGAAGAATTCTGTGGGACTAAAAAGGTACATTCCTCCCCCATTTACTTGTCCTAAAAGGGTCCTTTAAAGATAACTCTCTTTTTATTACGACTGCTGAAAAAAATGCCGGGGCCATTTTTTTGATAGGAGAGGGAGTCGCCTACTACTGGCAGGCATTCACAAATAAGGAAGGAAGGCGCAGCTTAGCGCAATATAAAATTGTCTGGGAGGGAATAAAATGGGCGAAGGGCCGTGGGGCAAAAGTTTTTGATTTTGAGGGAATTTATGACGAGCGTTTTGCCAATAAATCTTGGCTTGGGTTCACCCACTTCAAAAAATCTTTTGGGGGTTACGAAGTAACTTATCCTGGATGCTTCACAAAGGTAATGTTACCTATTCGACTACTTCCCAACCCTACAAAAAAGTGAATATTCACAATTTTGGCAGAGCATGTTGCCCGAACACGAAAAGTCCGACTCCTCAATTTGTTTCTTATAATCCTCGATAGTCTTTCTCGCCTCCTCGAGTTGCTCCTTAGTCCTTGTCGTAGAAACTATTTGGGGGGTGTCAAAATAATAAAGTGAGAGTTTAACTTTTTCGGGGGTCCTGGCAAAGGGAAATTCCGGAATAGAGGTGGCAGCAAGGGCATAGATTGAAAGCTGTAAATCCTTATCAGCATCATTCTGAAGAAGCGGGTTTGCCCCAGTTTTGTAGTCGATAATTTCAACGTTATCCCCACGTACGTCCACCCTGTCCATTTTTCCTCCCACTCTTAGTTCATTGAGTCTGACGACAAAAGGTTGCTCCATGGAAACCGGAATGTTTTTTGGGTCAAAAGTATTCTTTATATAGTGTTTTAGCAATCGTTTGGCTTTTTCGAAAGATCCCGCCTCATGTTTTTTTCCCAAATATCCCTCACTAATCCAGTTTTCTCTAAGAGCCTTATACATCAAAGTCTCGGTTGGTTTTGCCCCCTTTGTAACCGCCTCGTAAAATCCTTTCATAGTCGCGTGGAAACTATTACCAAAACTTTGAGAAGAGTTTGGAGGTGTCGGAACTTTATAAATATATTTTAGTTTGTAGTGAAGAGGACAAATTCTAAAGGTTTCGATTTGGGAATATGATAAATAATCGACGTGGAGCTTTGGGGTTTCAAATTTTGTGTCCGGTATTTTGGCGGGTTTATAGTCCAGAAATGATAATTGTTGATGGTTAACTGCTAGCTCGGCGGGGAAAGCTCCTTCGCCCAGGGCCTCGAAAATAAATGGCGAGAGTCGTTTTTCCCTTTTTCCTTCACCATAGTAATCTGCCGCTGAGAATATTAACAAATCTTTGGCCCTGGTCATGCCAACATAAAAAAGTCTCCTTTCCTCTTCCAGGTGATAATCCCCTACCGGAAGTACCTCTTTTATAAGTACGTCGGGAATCGGAATTTGCTCGCGTCTTTCAATAGTAGGAAATCTAGCGGCTACCAGGTTAACTAAAAATACGACGGGAAACTCAAGACCCTTAGCCGAATGCGCGGTGAGAATATTAATCGCATTAACCTCTACCCAATCAACGTCCGCCGCTAAAGGCGACTCCCCCAGCTCAGAAGATAATTCCAACCAGTCAACGATAGCGGGAACGGTTGCGTCCTCGTGGTCCACTTCGTAGGTTTTGAGTTTGTCGAAAAGCTTTGAAATATTTGCCGCCTTTTTTTCGGCCTCTGCACTCTCTGGTGAAAGCATTTTGGTTAAAAGTCCCGTGTCTGATAAAAAGTAATAAAGAAGCTGCCCAGCCGTTTCGCGTCTAACAAGCTTTAAATGTTTCCCAATTATTTCTAAAATTTCTTTGACCTTTTTCCTTGTCACGGTAGTTACAAAAACGTCGTCAATAGCTTCGCAGGTTTCAAAAAATGTTTTATTAAATCTTCTTGCGTAATTACCGATTGTTGCAAGGTCTCTCGCGGGAATGTCGAAGAAGTCAATTGAAAGAAGTCTATAAAATGAAACGGAGTCTTCAAGGTTATATAAGACTTTCAGATAAGAAATTAAATCGACTACTTCCGGTTGTTTGAAAAGTCTTCCTGGTCCGAGAAATTGATAAGGAATTCCTCGTCGAGAAAATGCCCGACCAAATGGTTCCGAGTGATTATTTGCGCGAACCAAGATAGCAAAATCTCTCCATTCATAACCTTTTGCCTCTTTAAGTTCTACAATTTCCCTGGCAACAGCTTCCGCCTCATTCTCAACTCTGTCTGTGTGAATTTGAAACTGCTGCACCGCGAAATCTATAGATTGATTGGTCGTCGTCTCCACAGACTGTGATATTTTTGGCTTTTCCGGCTAAAAGTATTGCCAACTCGTTTTGGGCGTAGTTCGTGTCCTGAAATTCGTCAACCAAAACAAACCTGAATTGGTTTTGATACTCTCTAAGGATATTGGGCCTACTTCTAAAAAGTATTAGAGCCTTAACAATTAAATCTCCAAAATCCATGAATCCCTCTTTTATTTTCAACTCATCATAGGTTTTAAAAGCTTTCGCCAGTTCCTGAGTCTTTTGTTTTTCTTCCTTCTCGACCTTTTTGAGTTTTTTTGCAAATGCAAGATAATCCTGCGGACTGACGTCTTCGTCCTGAAGCCTTGAAAAGTGTTGCAGCATTCCCCCGATAAATTTTGTTGGATTTCCCAGTGGGCGAAAATATTTGAGGTCAAAGGCAAAAAGATTATTTCTAATAAACTGGACCGCTTCTGCCTCGGTCATAAGGTGATATTTAGGGTCGAGACCTATATGGAGCGCCTCCCGCCTTAAAACCCTGTCGCAAAAAGAGTGGAAAGTGGAAATCCACATTTGCGTATAACCATATGGCATAGCCACATCCACCCTTTCTTCCATTTCCCGAGCCGCTTTCTCGGTAAAGGTCAAAGCCAAAACCTCGTCGGGTTTGACTTTTTTTGAAAGAATCAAATACTTAATCCGTTCGCTTATGACTGTGGTTTTACCTGTCCCAGCTCCTGCAATGACAAGAAGTGGGCCATTACCGAATTTAATCGCCTCAATTTGTTCTTTATTTAACTTCTTCCCTTCAACAATCTTCTTAGCCATGCGGAAGTGATTATATCAACTGAAGTATATTTATTCTTCCAATTCTTTTGCTTCTTTTTTTACTCCCCCTCCGAGGGTTTGGGTGGAGGAGATTTTCTGCCCGAGTTGGGTGAATGAGGTAATCACCGAAGACATCATATTGTAGGCGTTATTCAAATGTTTTTGTAAAACCCCTATATTATCCTCAACCTTTGTATAGTCTTTTTGAACTGCCCTGAGGATCCTAAATACTTCGCGCGATTTTGCTTCCAAGTCTTTTCCTTCAAAAGACAAAAGCAAAACCTGTAGGTGCGCATAGAGAGTATTTGGGGATACGGGGTAAACCCGAAGTCTTCTGGCAAAATTACTAAGTTCCTGGATATTTACAACCTCGTAATAAACCGTTTCGGACGGGATATACATCAAGGCAAAGTCCATCGTCCCTTCCTCGGGTAAAATATATTTCTTACTAATATCCTCTATATGTTTTTTAACGTCGGCTGTAAATTGTCTTTTTCCAACATTTCTTTCCCCTTCTGTTTGTCCCTTAACCATCACGTTAAAATTTTCCATGGGAAACTTTGAATCGATACAGAGAAGACCCGCCTCGGTCTTTAAAACCGCGTCTACTTTAGCTCCCGACTTAAACGGATATTGCAAATGAAAAGCGTTCTTGGGGAAAGTTTGACCTATCATTTCTTTTAGAACTTCCTCCCCTAGTCCCCCTCTTAATTTTGGAGATTGTAAAAACTCCTGCAACGACCTAATTCCTCTTCCAACTTCACTCATTTCACCCAAATTTTTTTGTACCTGCCCAATAACCTTGGCTGCGTTATCTAGTCTTTCGTTAAGGCTTTGTGTATTTTTTTGCAGAGAATCAAGAAGAGCTTTCCTGTCTTCCTTGGAGCCGGATTGGAGCATTTTTATTATCTCCATCAGCTCCTCGGGCGGTTTTTGCTTTTCGGCTAAATCGGAAAGTTTTTTGTTAATAAAAATTGCAATTATTACAAGTGCTCCAATAACAATAATAAGAGAAATCATCGGGTCCATAGGTAAAACATTGTATCATGAAGTATGCGAAAGGAGGCTCGTCAAAAAGAAGTAAAGTTAAGGAAGAATTTCTTTCCTACGCTTCTTTTCATCGTGCTACTTTGGACTGCCTTGGGTGGACTCATCTACTTTATCGATCCCTTCTCCTTTGGAGCAATCCCAACCCTCTTTGTCCTTATGTTCCTCGCTTTTCTTTTTACCTTTTCTTTCCTTTTTGCGAGCAGAAGGCGCGGAATAACTCTCGCAATTGCAACCACTTCATTTTTTATTCTTCGATACTTCGGAGTGGGTAATATCCTAAATCTTCTATTAATTCTCGGTGTAGTAGTCGCCCTCGAACTTTACTTCTACAAAAAAACTTAATTTTCTATGCTATACTCGGGGCAAATATGAGAGTATCTGGACAAAGATTGAACCCTTCTCTTGAGAATCAAATAGTCAAAACCTTCGCTCAAACGATATCCGACCTTAAAGACATCAATGAGATGACTACCTTCTTAGACGATTTTTTCAATCAAACCGAACTGGAAACATTCATCAAACGACTTGCGATTGCCTACTGGCTGAAAAAAGGTAGAAGCTGGGAAAATATAAAACAAAATCTTAAAGTTTCAAGCGCAACAATTGCAACGGTTCAGACCCAAATGGAAAAACCGGGATTTGCACTCGCCCTCAAAAAACTTGAAGCCGAGGAATGGGCTAGCCTCTGGGCAGAAAAGATAAAGAAATTTATTAGATAATAAAGTATGGAGCCCGTAGCTAGAATAGTAAAACTGTTAACACCCGACAAATTTCTTTTGGACGGGCTTTGGTTTGGCCCAGAAGAACCTAAAAGAGTAATTATTTTTATCCACGGCCTAACTGGTAGCCTTTTGTCCAGTACGGGCATCCGCCTTGCGCCTCTTTTAATAAATAATGCCACCTCGCTCTTATCGTTTAATAATCGGGGACACGATATCGTTGCGAAAACAAAAAGAGTTGATAAAAGAAAAAAGAAAGGATATTCCTCCCAAACTCTGGGCGCAGCCCTGGAAAAATTCTCCGACTGTGTTTTTGACATAGAGGGAGCTATCAATTTTGCTAAAAGCCGGGGCGCAAAAGAGATATTTCTAATGGGGCATTCAACTGGAAGTCAGAAGTCCATTTTTTATTTAAGTAAAAGGGGTAAACAGAGGCAGGCTAAAGGAGTCGTTTTGCTTTCTCCAATGAGTGATTACGCCGATTCCTTAAGGGCAAATGGCCAAGAAAGAATTAATCTTGCCGAAAACTTTGCCAACAAACTTATAAAGAAAGGTGGGGGAAACGAACTACTCCCACTCTCAGTCTGGCCTGACTTAAATAGCGCACAAAGGTTTTTAAGTCTAAATACTCAAAATAGTGAAGAGGAAATTTTTACTTATGTAGAACCAACTAAAAGCCCCCACACTCTTAGGAAAATAAAAGTCCCAACTCTTGTCGTACTGGCAGAGAAAGACGAGTTTCGTGATAGACCTATGGCTAAAATTGCAAAATGGTTCGATAAACACCTAAGGCGCAAAATTGCAACTATAAAAATAGTAGGCGGCGCCGACCATGGCTTCTCAGAGAAAGAAAAGGAAGTGGCCAAGCTTATTAATTCCTGGCTTTCAATGTGGTAAAATAGCCGGATGACAACTAAAACCGTAATGATGATGGAAAGGATTACCGCCTAGCGGAGGGTTTTTAGTGAGAAACAAGCCTCCGTAAGGAGGTTTTTTAATTTAAGAGAGGCTATACTTTAACCATGAACAGCAAATTTTTCTTAACTACGCCAATTTATTACGTCAACGACGTTCCCCATATTGGGCACGCTTATACAACTATTGCGGCCGACGTGGTGGCTAGATATTGGCGACAAAAAATTTCAAAGGAAAATGTATTTTTCCTCACTGGAACGGACGAGCATGGGCAAAAAGTCGCCCAAGCCGCTAAAGAAAAGGGCTTATCCCCCAAAGAATTTGTTGATTCCGTAGCTCCAAGATTTGAAGAAGCGTGGAAACTGCTCAATATTGACTACGATTATTTCATTAGAACAACCGACCCCAAGCACGAGAGTGTGGTTACCGATCTCCTCCAAAAAATTTATGACGCAGGCTACATCTACCCAGGAACTTATAAGGGTTTGTACTGTGTTGGATGTGAGAAATTCCTGACCGAAAGCGAGCTTGTGGACGGAAAATGCCCACTTCATCCGAATAAAGAACCTGTCCACCAGGAAGAAAAAAACTATTTCTTAAAACTCAAAGAGTTGTCTCGTAAAGTTTTTGAAAAAATCGAAAACGGGGAATATCAAATTTTGCCGGAAGATAAGAAAAAGGAGATCGTCTCACGAATTAAACAAGGGGTGGAAGACATTTCTATTTCAAGAGCCGGGGTTTCTTGGGGAATACCTCTTCCCTGGGATAAATCCCAAACAATTTATGTTTGGGTAGATGCTCTAATTAACTATTACTCAGCAACAAGATTTATTAAGGGAAAAGAAGGCTTCTGGCCGGCTAATTTACACTTAGTCGGGAAAGATATTCTTTGGTTTCATACTGTCATTTGGCAGGCCATTCTTATTGCAACGGGTATTCCCCTTCCAAAAACAATATTTGCCCATGGGTTTTTTACAATAGATGGAGCTAAGATGTCAAAATCTTTGGGGAACGTCATTTCCCCACAAGAGCTGGTGGAAAAATATGGAGTAGACGGGGCAAGATATCTCGTCGTTTCTGCATATCCTTTTGGTTCAGACGGAGACATTTCCCTAGACAAATTTAAAGAAGAATATAACGCCCACTTAGCAAATGGCATCGGGAATTTAGTTTCTCGTATAGCCAAGCTCTGCGAAAATTCAGGCTTTGAATTTCCCCAAGAAAAGGTTCTTAAATTTGACGATTTGGTTGAGGAAAACATTAAAAATTATCACTTTGACGAGGCTCTTAAAAATCTTTTTGATAGGTTCATCTCGGGACTCGACTCCTCGATTAATAAAGAAGAGCCCTGGAAGCTAACCGGGGAAAACCTTAAAGAATTTTTAACTGGAAGCGTCTCGATTATTAGAAACTTGAGTTTTAATCTTAGGCCATTCTTACCAGTTACTTCCGAAAAAATTGAAAAACAATTTTTAGGGCCTAAGATAAAATCAGGACTACCACTTTTCCCAAGGCTTTAGTTATGCGGGGATTTATTAGGAAAAACGACCGACTAGTTTATAGAATTCTTGAAATTCTTCCGGGTTTTTTTTCTTGGAATATTATTATTTTTCCCTATTGGGGAATTTTTCTGGTTCCAACTTTAGTTGCCTACTTTGTACTAGGCTTTAACGTCTACTGGTTTTATCAATCTCTACAAATTGCAATAACTGCAACCATATCGCATCTAAAAATGCAGGCCGCGATGACGTATAACTGGATGGCGGACGTTAAGGGATTCCCTGATTTTAATAAACTACACCAAGTCGTAATAATCCCTACTTATAAAGAACCAATTCACACCCTTATTCGAACATTCAACTCACTTGCCTCCCAGGAGTTTCCCACAAAACAAATAACTGTAGTTCTCGCAATGGAAGGTAAAGAACCGAGGCAGGATAGAGACGCAAAAGTCGCCGAGCTTAAAGATAAGTTTGAAAGGTATTTCGCCAATTTTTTTGTAACAGTCCATGAACTTGAGACGGGTGAGGTTGCCGGGAAATCCTCAAATGAGCGCCATGCAGCAATTTGGACCAAAAGGGAACTTATAGATAAACGAAAGTTAGATATCGGCTACATGACAATAACCAGTAGTGACGCGGATCACATATTTCATCCTAAACACTTTGCGGCACTCGCCTATAAATTCTTAGATAATCCCAAAAGGTACCAGTTTTTTTGGCAACCGGCTGTAATGTTTTATAACAATATTTGGGCACTTCCCGCAATTACCCGCGTTCCCAACACCCTCTCGACCATTTGGAATTTTTCCCAGCTTCCAAGACGCGACAGACTCCTATCACAGCAGAATTATTCGCTTTCATTTAAGTTACTCGATGAGGTCGGCTATTGGGACCCGGATAAAATTCCGGAGGATTGGGGGATATTTTTTAAGGCATTTTTTGCCAAGAAAGGCGGAATTGAGGTTGAACCTTTATACCTACCCGTCTATTCCGACGCAGCCCAGGGACAGACTCTTTTTCAAACACTCAAGAGCTACTATCAGCAGCAGGTACGCTGGGCTTGGGGAGTATCCGACACCCCATGGATATTAAAAAACTATTTACTTTCCTCCGATATTCCTTTTTTAGAAAAAACCATGCGGGTTCTTTATTTTATGCAGTCTCACTTCTTCTGGCCGGTCAACTGGTTTATCATAACCATCGGAGTCACCCTTCCTACAATATTAAATCCGGCTTTCGGAAGAACTTCCCTTGGCTATATGGTCCCCAAACTTTCATCCCTAGTTCTAACCATGGCACTTGGATTTTTGGTTGTGATGTTTGTAATTGATAATATCTATAAGCCAAAAAGGCCGAAAGAATTTCCGGCTTGGAGGGCCCTCCTTACACCTTTAGAATTTATACTAATGCCCATTGCGGGATTTTTCTTCTCGGCTCTCCCCGGACTTGACGCCCACACGCGTCTAATGCTCGGTAAATATTTAGAATATAGAGTTACTGAGAAGGTCTAACTTCTGCTAAACTTAGTTTATGCCCAATCAGTTTACCGCTAGCCTCTGGGGGGATGAAGCTTTCTCCGCAATTCTTTCGATGAAGCCGATCCCAGAAATTATTAGTATCATCGCCCGCGATACTTCCCCACCTCTTTATAATCTTACCGAACACATCTGGTTTCAGATTTTTGGAACAAGCGAAATTGCGGTAAGAAGTCTTTCTTTTCTTTATTATCTAATTGCGGTCTTTTTCGTATATAAAATTGCCAACCATCTCTGGGACAAAAAAACGGCAATTCTTGCTTCGGTTCTAACTTTTCTTAACCCATTTTTCTTTATCTACGCCTTTGAAGGTCGGATGTATTCAATTCTCGCTGCGGCGGTAACTGCTTCGATGTATTTCTTTCTCACCCAAAAGTGGGTCGGGTACGTTTTGGCTACTTCCGCGGCACTATATTCACACCATTTCTCAATATTTGCGGTTTTTATTCAAGGCCTTTGGTTCCTAAAAGAGTTCTTTTGGGGAAAAAGAAAGGTCGCCTATTCTATTCTCAAGTCTTTCGTAGCAATAGGAATTTTATATACTCCTTGGCTAATCCCGCTATATAACCAGATCAGAATGGTAGGTGGAGGTTTTTGGTTGGGAACCCCGAGCGTCCCAGACCTGGGAAAACTAATTCTTACCTACCTCAATATTAGTCTCATTGCCCTAATTCTTAGAGACTGGAAGAAAAACTTTGAAAAAAGTGTATTTCTTCTGTTATGGTTTGCCGGCCCCATAGCTCTTACCTGGTTAATCTCGCAAAAATTCTCGTCAATATTTTTTGACAGATATCTCCTGTATGCAATCCCTGGAGCCATGCTACTCGTTGCGTCACAAAAGCAAAAGTTCTCAAAATATTTTATTGCAATTACACTAGTCTTTTTCTTAGTTGCCGCCTTTTACTATTTCATCCATCCTATTAAAAGGCCCTTTAGGGACCTCGCAACTTACGTCAAATCTACCCGGGATGGTGGCGATTTTATCCTAAACTGGTATTCAAACGGAACGCACCATATCTGGGAAACCAAATATTACGGAATAGGAGGCCCCATTT
>Ga0209727_1002829_pt1 | contig 11713 bp, 14 predicted proteins | sample RifGroC1_FD_183995 | JGI IMG/M metagenome (GOLD analysis project Ga0209727, IMG submission 183995) | Groundwater microbial communities from Rifle, Colorado, USA - Groundwater C1 (SPAdes) (version 2) | ecosystem: Environmental > Aquatic > Deep subsurface > Groundwater | place: Rifle, Colorado...
AAAGCAACTTTTTGAACAATACCTAGGTTTAGGTCTTGACCTTGAGAATGCCAACAAATCTGTTGAAGCTGGCCTGTATGCTGTGTGGCAAATGCTGAGTACTAACAGACTAAAAGTATTTGGTTCGTTGGTTAATTGGTTTAGTGAGTTTAGAATTTATCGCAGGGATGAGATCGGTCAGATAGTTAAGGACAAGGACCACCTTATGGACTGTACTCGGTATTTGGTTATGTCTGGACTCAAACGTGCAATCGCTAAGCCTTATTGGGAATTTCAGGCGTGGGAAGAAAGCGAACTTTACAATCACCAGGAAGCAAGTCTGGTTACAGGATACTAAATGGCTAATAATGGTTTTGAATTTCCTGTAGAGGAACTTGTTGACCCAGGCAATCCAGCGACTCCTATGGCGAATGCGATTATTGCGGGTCAAGCAGCGAAGCTGCCTACACGAACCAATTCTACTCTTAACACGGGCTCTAATCTACCTGATGACGAACAGGCTAGTCTCATGGGCCAAGTTCCTTTTTGGGCAACTGAAGAACCAATTGAAGATATTATTGCTCCAGTGCAAGTTGATCCTACCACGACTGCTCTTGTGGAAAAAGAAGCTCTCAGAGCTGAAGCAGTTGTACTTATCACTAACTTGGCTGATAAACAAAATAAGGAAACCTTAGCAGATATTACAACCAAAGTACTTGAGGGATATAAGCTTGATCTAGCTAGCCGCACTGAATGGGAAGCACTCAATGTGCAGATCATCGATCTTGCTAAGTTGCTCGTAAAGAAGAAAGTCTACGCAGGCGAAGTTGTTGCCAATGTTAAGTATCCATTAATAATTAATGCTTGTATCCAGTTTGCTGCTAGAGCATATCCTGAACTGATCAAAGGTAACGAGGTTGTCAAAGGCAAGGTAATAGGGACTGATCCAGACAACCGTAAGTTCGACAAAGCCAACCGCATTTCTCAGTTTATGTCTTTCCAGCTTCTATCGCTAATGGAAGACTGGGAAGAAGGAGTTGATCAGCTACTTTTTACGTTGCCAGCAATCGGTTGTGTGTTCAAAAAGAGTTACTTCGATTCAATTGAGCGGAAGTCCGTATCTCAGATAGTCTTTGCTGATGATTTGGTTGTAAATTATTTTGCTGAATCACTGGAACGGGCTCCACGAGTTACACATAGAATCTATTTGTATCATAATGAAATTGTTGCTCGAATTAATTCTGGAATCTTTATCAAGTTTGATGTAGCCGAGCTTGGTCAAGCAACTAGCGATAAGACTGCCGATGTAGATGAAGATACTCCACATTTGTTCCTTGAGCAACATCGGTGGTATGACCTGGATGGGGATGGTTATCAAGAGCCTTATGTAGTAACTGTTCATGAACAATCACAGAAGTTAGTAAGGATTTCTCCTCGGTTTGCCACGGATGGAATTATTCGCAAGTCTGATGAAAGCGGAGTAACTGATCCAGACGGACCGATTGTTAAAATAATTCCTGAACAGTATTTTACTCGCTTTATTTTCATGCCTGCGATTGATGGTGGCTTTTATGGCATGGGGTTTGGCTCACTTTTGATGAGCAGTAACTCAGCCATAAACACAGTTATTAATCAGTTGCTGGATGCGGGTACTTTATCAAATCGACAAAGCGGTTTTCTGGGAAGAGGCCTTAAACTGGGTAGAGGCAAATCCATTCAGGTTAAGTCCGGAGAGTGGAAGCCAGTTGATGCAACGGGCGACGATCTTCGCAAGAACATCTTCCCAATGCCAGTACGTGAGCCAAGTAATGTTCTTTTCCAATTGCTCGGACTGCTAATCGAGAGTGGCAAAGAACTTGCCGGCATGACAGAGATTCTTGCTGGTAATTCTCCAGGCGCGAATGTTCCGGCTGAATCTGTTCTTGCATTGATTGAACAAGGCTTACAAGTCTACAGTGCCATCCATAAGAGACTTTATCGTAGCCAGTATAAAGAGTTCATAAAGTTACGGAGGCTGAATGCTCTTTATCTAGATCAGATGACTTATAAGGCTGTTCTCGATGATAGTAATGCAATTGTTCAGGCAGACTTCTCTAGTGCAGACTTTGATGTTGTGCCAGTTAGTGATCCGAACAGCACCACAATGATGCAGCGGTTGCTCAAGGCTAAAGCCATGCTAGAGTTGCGGGGTCAAGGATTGAATGACCAGGAAATCTTGCGACAGTATTTACTTGCACTTGATATCGAAGATGTTGAGAGATTCTTTCCTGCAGAAGACCAGCCTGATCCAGCTGAACAACTCGCTATGCAGAAACTCCAAGCTGAGCTTGGAGAACTTCAGGCGAAGGTCGCTAAATTAAATGCAGAAACACAGCAAATTATAGCAAATATTCCAAAAGCGCAACTCGAGCAAGAGAAGACAATTGCAGATATGGACAATGAGGTTATAGATTTAGCTCTTAAAGATAAGCAAATCTCTGGACAGCTTGAGCTTGGACGATCTCAGCAAAGTCTTGGCAAAGCACCTGGTGGATTAAAAGAAAGTACGATTGAACGTGAATATAGTTAAGGAGACAATATGGATGAATTAGACAAGAAGAAGAAAGGTACGTTTTCTTTTTTACGTGCACTTGGTTTAGGTAAAAATAAGAATGATGCTTCAGACAAGAATGTTTTTTATGCTGGAAATGTAACAACTGCTGCAACTAAGAGGAAGAAAGAATTGGAGAAAGCTAATCAGAATTGAGGACATTACGATGCTAACTAGTGAACAATTCCAAGAATGGAAAACTAATGCAGTCACAACAGAGATTCTTACAGAACTTAGAAAAGTTCGTAAGGTTATGGAAAGTAAGTTAAGTAATGGAAATACTATTGGCAAAAATGCATATGAGACTCATGGCATGACAAATAGGATTGTTGGAAATATTGAAGGGCTTGATCAAATATTGAATATTTCCTTTGAAGGTGATTCTGTAGAGAATGACGTTGACGAGCGTAGTGGTTACTAAGCATACACATTTGTTGAGAATAACAATTATTTAAAAGGGTAATAATTATGAGCGACGAACACATTATGGATATTAATCAATCTGGTATTATTCCGACTGGCGGGCATTTGTTGGTACTTCCTGAGAAGGTTGAAGAAAAGACTAAGGGCGGAATCTACTTGCCACAAACAACTCTGGAAAAGGAACAGCAAGCAGCTACGGTCGGAACTTTGATTGCCATCGGACCTACGGCCTGGAAAGACCTTGACGACGGAGTTGCCTGGGCAGAAGTCGGAGATAAGATTAGTTATTCCCGTTATGCCGGTGTATCTATGATCGGGAAGGATGACGACTCTTATGTATTGATTAATGACAATGATGTTTTAGCTCGATTACTCTTTTAAATAGGTGTTATTATGGCAGAAGAATTTGTGCAAGACATTATTATGGCAGCCGAAGCAACTGATGGTTCTTCTACAGAAGCAACAGAAACCAGTAATGAGACTGGCAAGTCTGTTGTGGCAGCTAAATCTGGTGATGATCAATCTTCCAATCAAACTAAAACCCCTGAAGGTAATGCTGATTCTGATCAAACCAAAATTGCTCCTTCTGTAGAAGAACTTGCTGCTCAACTTGGCTGGCGTGCTGATCATGTAGGTGAAGATGCAGTTGATGCAGTCACATACATTCTGAGGTCGAAAGACATTCAGAAGGCAATGAGTAAGCACAACAAAGACTTAAAGGAGAATCTTAGTGCTGTTCAGGCATCTGTAAATGCACTTAAAGAGCACAATGAGAAAGTCTATCAGACTGAAGTTAAGAAACTAACTGCTGAAATAGAAACTCTTAAAAAGGAACGTAAGTCTGCAATTGAACTTGCTGATGTTGATAAAGTAGAAGAACTGGACGCACAGATCGAAGCAAAGAAAAATGATCTTGCTGCCCCCAAAATAAGTGCTAACAAGTCTGATGCTGGTGCTGTTGAAAATCCTGTCTATGATGATTGGATTCAGGATAATCAATGGTACTTGGAAGACAATGAAATGGCACAGTTCGCTGATAGTGTAGCGCAGAATTATGTTGGAGCACCACTGCCGAGGATTTATGCATTAGTACGACAGAAAGTTCAGGAGGTTTTTCCAGAAAAGTTTGCTCCTAAAACTACTTCAGCAGCACCTGCTACTACTGGGACTGTTAAGCCAATCGGACCTGTTTCTCCTGTTGATAAAGGATCAAACAATAAAGGTGCTACGAATTCTTTTAGCAAAGCTGATCTTACGCCTGACCAAGTTAGTATAATGAATCAATTTGTTCGTGGGGGCATAATGTCCGAAGAACAATACATTAAAGACATTGCAAGTATGCAAGAATAATAAGAGGATTATGTTATGACAGAGCAGGCAAATAAAATAGAGAGTGTTAAAAGCGAGCAACCGCGAAAAAGAATTCCCCTTGGGTCGAGGAACATTTTAACTGCACCGAAGAAGGTCGGTTTCGTGCGCCGATTTGTTAATGATACTGGAGATCGCATTCAGATGTTTAAGGATGCTGGATGGAACGCTGTTGATGATGGTTCACCTGTTGGGGATTCAAAGATTGGCAGACCAACTCAAATCGGTAGTGCTACTAATCCTAGTGTGGGTAACAATCAGCGCGCTGTTCTAATGGAGATCCCAGAAGAGATTTATGAGGCAGACCGAGCCGAATCACAAGCCAAGATTAGTGAGGTAGAAAACCAAATTAAGCGGAACTCTCGTGGCGAGGGTAGAGATGGCTTGTCTGGAAGTGTGACTATTTCGTAAAATTTAAATCTTTGTTGAGGTAAAAAATATGGCAAATCTTGATACTCCTTTCGGCTTTAAGCCGGTCAAACATTTGAACGGTTCTCCCTGGAACGGGCAGGCAAATGTTTATTACATTCCGTCTACGGATAATACTGCAACTTTTAAAGGTGATGCAGTTAAAAGTGCTGGATCTGCAGATGCAACTGGCAAGTATCCTACTGTCGCACAAGCAACCGCCGGCGCAGCTGTACGAGGTGTTGTAATTGGTTTTGGTGATAATCCTTATGTAATGATTCAGGCTGATGCTCCGCTTCGTGCATATAGGCCTGCTGCTACTGCAATGTATTGCCTGGTAGTTGATGATCCTCAGGTTATTTTTGAAGTTCAGGAAGATAGTGATGCCAACTCTATTACTGCTGCAATGGTTGGACTTTCTACTAACTTTGTAGTTGGCTCGGGATCGACTGCTACTGGCAAGTCTGCCATGGAACTTGATTCTAGTGATACTGCAACCGACACTGCTGGTAACTGTAGAATTTTGCGGTTGGCAAATCGAGATGATAATGAACTTGGAAATTATGCCAAGTGGGAAATTCTTTTCGGAGAGCATGAGCTTGGTCTGACTATTTCAACTGATGTTTAATTAGTTGCTTATTAACTTTGGCTATTTAACCATCATTTAAAGGAGCTTACAAATGGGTATTATTACTACTAGTAATTTTGCAAAAGATCTGGTGCCTGGGGTCAAGACTTGGTTCGGGCAGAAATATAAAGAATATCCGATTGAGTATTTGGATATTTTTGAAAAGGGTAACTCTACAAAGGCTTTCGAAGAGGAAGCTGGCGTAACTGGTTTTGGCCTCGCAGCGGTAAAGACTGAGGGTGGTGGGATTGCGTATGATGAGCAAGAGCAGGGCTTTGTTAGTCGCTATACTCATGTAACGTACGGCCTCGGGTTTATTATTACTCGGGAAATGTACGAAGATGGTATAGCTGTCACTGTAGCGCTGCGTCGTGCAAATGCGCTGGCCTTTTCTATTCGGCAGACCAAAGAGATCATTGGGGCAAACATTCTCAATCGGGCGTTTACCTCTACTTATACTATGGGAACTAATTCTGATGGCAAGGAACTTTGTGCTACTGACCATCCGAATAAATCCGGCGGAACTTGGCGGAATGAACTTGCTACTGCTGCTGACCTCAGTGAGGCAGCTCTCGAGCAGGCTTGCATTGACATTGCTGCATTCACTACTGATCGTGGACTCAAGATTGCGATTATGCCACAGAAGTTGATTATCCCGACTGCTCTTGAGTTTGATGCTATGAGGATTCTCGAATCTATTGGGCAATCCGGCAGCGCGAATAATGATATCAATGCAATTCGGGCATCAAAGAAGTTTCCCCAAGGCATTGCTGTGAATCATTACCTGACGGATAGTAATGCATGGTTTATTAAGACTAACTGTCCTGATGGCCTGAAGTATATGGAGAGGAGGCCAGATGCATTTGGTACCGAGAATGACTTTGATACGGAGAATGCTAAGTTCAAAGCAACTTTCCGTGGTTCATTTGGTTGGTCGGATCCAAGAGGCATATTTGGTTCCCCTGGTGCTGCATGATAACTTGGTGTTCATAAGTGAACGCACAAGACTAACAGGTTCAACTGACCGTTCTTTGTGACGAGCTTAGAACGGTCTTAATAAATTGGGTAAATGAAAGTTAAAATCTTTCAGGCAGTTCTTTGAGATAAGAAGAATTGTTCCAGTGGAGAAAATTATGGGCGTAACGAACTTTCCAAACGGTATTACATGTGATACTTCCAGAAATAGGTCAATGGCTTCAGGATCTACGGTTCCTGCATCTGGAATAGCCGGCTATAATCCTGGCTGTACATTTACTAAGACTAATGTAGCTCTTGGGCAGGCAGCTCAATGGATAAATATGGGCACTGCTGCATCGTGCTTGTTTGTTCCTGTTGGCCCAACTTATGGCTATGGAATCAAGTTAGCTGAAGGGCCAGTTACTTCTGCTGGTGGAGATACGACTGAAGTCATTACTCGAAGTGGACTGATTCTTTCTACTGACATAGCTATTGTTAATCATGAAGTTTCTGATGATAATGATCAGATAGTTTCTGCTATAGCTACTGATAATACAATTACTATTGTAGGTAGTGCAGATCCTAGTACAGCACATGGATATGATTATGCATTGTTAAGGAATAGATGTATTCCTGAATGGGACATAGTTGCAGCCGGTACGCATGTTACGGCTGGTGGTGCTGCTGCAGAAGCTATTACAGCTGCTGGAGTTCTTGCAACTGATATGGCTTTTGTTAATTATGGTGCAACAGACGACACTGATACTATTAGTGATATAGTTTGTACTGCTAATACTATAACGGTTACTTGTTCTGCAGATCCTGCAACTGCACATAGCTTGCATTATGTTGTTATCAGGCCTCGTGGGACGTTCAAGCCAAGTCATTATATTGCTTATGCTGGAAAGCATACAACAGTTGGTGGAGCAGCAGCTGAGGCAGTAACAATAACTGGGGCACTTGCTACAGATATTCCTATCGTCATTTATAATACAACTAACGATACGGATAGCATTCTCAAGGTTGTGATGACTGCTGATACTATGACAGTTACATGCTCGGCTGATCCTAGCACTGCACATGCATTTAGTTATATGCTGCTTCGAGCATATTAAAAAAGAACTTGTAATAATAAGGGAAACTTTATTATTACAGGTTTTGTGTTAATATAAACATTCTTTTAATCATGATTATCATATAGGAGAATATTATGAGTATGATTATTCCTAAGCAAACTGCAGCTGCTACTGAAAGGCATTATTTTCCGGCGCATTCGTTGCCAAAGACTGTTGCAGTTGCTGGTATTCTTGTAGCAGAAACGATTGCAGTAAATGTACTTGATGAAGTTGGAGTAGCTTTGGCTTTGTATGATGAATTTGGAGCAGCAGTAACCATGACTGCAACTTCACCACCATTGAAGATTGATTCACCTATTACCTTACAATTCGTTAAGGGTGTAACTGCTAACGAAGTCGGTGTTCAGTTGGTGGATTGATGACTGTCGCTAAGAGTATATTCAAGTCGATCTTCAAGGGTTATGGTCGCGGATTTGCTGGTGGTGAAACCACTGGGCCAGACCAAGCTAATCTCTTAGGCTACTATCCTAACAGTCCCATCGTAGACGGCAAACTAATCGCTAGAGCGCCCGTATCCTCCCACATCACACAGCAAGTAAAGAGCAGCGGCTTCCTCGGCGCGGGCAGCTCCCCCTGCCCCGGCCTGTTGACCACCGACACCATCACCGCCACCGGCGATGCCCCGACATGCAGTGTGGATGGCACCTTGACATTTCCTGGGCCGGATTGCTGGGATATTGATGTGTTCCGGGATGGTGTACTGTGGGCGAGTTGGAAGGGTATAAATGTCGGCCAGGCGACTGAGCTGGATGCCTCGGGTAATGGGCATCATTTGGTAGGGCTGGTTGGTACGGCGATCACTGAGAGACTGGATGGAAGCGGGACGAATTTCTATAATGAGATCGGAGGCAACGTCTATGGATCGTCATTCAGATTACCACGGATTCCATGTCCTGGGGGGTATCGCCTCAACAACGGAATAACTATTGATCCAATCAATAGCATCGCTGGGGCCACTGTTACCGGCACAGGTACGTATTCTATCGTTACATCAATAATGGGTGAAAGGGCCGGGTTGTTATTTACGCAAGGGGATGGATCAGCGTCACGGCAGGTTATATTTACAAAAAGTATAGCCCCGGCAGATTTAAGAAATACTGATGTTATATCACTGTGGATTTACCTCAGCAACGGAAACCAGGGCATAGGTAACTGCGGGGTTGCTGTAATTTCATTTGGCACTGCTGGCGGGTTTACAGAGAACGCATATAAATCGTTTGTTGGTGAGTCGGGGTGGAATCTTCTCCAGTTTGCTAAAAGCTCGTTCATCAAGACGGCCGGGTGGGATTGGTCAAGTTTGTCAAGAATCCAGATACGTTATGACACGACAAATTCCGCCGGCTATGCGTTTATGTCACAGTTGGTTGTGGGTACAAAATCACGGCCAAAAGTATTGCTTACGTTTGACGACAACGACATATCCCAAGTTAATGCGGCTGGTTATGCAAATTCCAAAGGTATAAATACAACCCTGTATGCGATTAAAACGCTCGCCACCGATGAGAATTCTGGCTACATAAAAACAGCAGGACTAAAAACACTGTACGATAGCGGAAATGACATTTGCGGGCATCACGAGACGAACCTAACCACCGTCCCTTTGATTGATGCAACTGCAAAGATGACAGAGGCAAGGGACTGGCTAGTTGCATCAGGGATGCCGAGAGGAAGTGATCACTTTGCCTGGCCACAGGCCGCAGAGAACCCCGAGTTGCGTCAGGCCGCAGAAGAGATTGGATATGTGACTGCTGTGAAAGGTAGCAATACATACCAGCCAACCTCGCTTGGCATCCCTGATATGTTTATGCTATGCAGGTTTATTATCGCAGGTTTCACGTTGGCACAGATACAATCCGGGATCGATAATGCAATAGCAGCCGGGAAAACAATAATCTTAATTGCCCACACCATCGGAGCCGGAAAGGAGTGGTCGACGGCAGACTGGCAGGCGCTGTGTGATTACATCAAGACCAAGGTGAACGCCGGATTGCTAGATGCTGTTACAATGTCTGAGTGGTATGACGGGTTGACTGCATCTTCCGAACGCGATCTGTATGGCAATTTACACGGGACACATTCAAGCCTATCTCAACCCGGCCCCCTCGGCATAGACGGCCCATTCGACGGCACAGCCTTCCCAACCGGCAACTTCCAGGCTCCGCTCGGCGCGGACTTCCAGCTCATCCCCGAGTTCACCGGCAACGCCAGTGTCGATTTAGAGACGCTGGAGCCGACAGCGAAGATACGGATCGGGCCACGTGGGATGATTGTCCGGTCGGTGGACGGGAGTGCTGAGGGACAAGCCCGAGATGACCGGGTGGTGGGGGCGTGACCAGCATAATCAACACCCTGCTCGTCGTGCTCGCTATCGAACTGGCGGCGGTGCTGTGGTAAGAACGTAAAGGAGAAAACAACATGAAAAAATTGCTACTCATTCTGTTACTGATTCTTATTCCGATCTCAGTCTCTGCTGCCCCCGGATGGCAGCGCAACTTGACTGTCGAGTGGGGCTACGAACCACCTTCAGATATGTCACATACCGGCTTTAAGTTATACCAGGATGGTGCGCCGGTCTGCACATGGGCGACAGCTATTGTCAGGATTGGCTCATGCGATGTCACACTGGTGAAGAAATCTACATCGTTTACTTTGACAGCAACCTTTGCAGATGGGCAGGAATCTTTACACTCCGATCCTTATGTCTTGAATGACTGGGGGCCGAAACCGAGAATTATTTCCGTTACGCCGAAATGAAACTTAACTTTACATGGGGGGAAGCGATGAAGAGATTTTTGGGAGTAGCCTTGGCTGTTGGCCTGTTGACAAGCTGCACCATAAAGACAGCCGATTACACAATTAATCAGGGAGTTCCTTCTGCTTGTGTTCCGCAGGTAGCTGGTCAGTATGGTGCAAGTTCTGGACAGAGTGGTGCAGGTTCGACAAATTCAGGTGGCGCTGGGAATACGGTGATCATCATCGAGGATTCGAAGCAGGATTCCAATGCAGACAGTGCGCTCGGAGCTTATGGTGGAACTGCGGCAACAGGGATGATCAAAGACGCCTTGAGTAAATGGACGAACGATATGCGGCAGACGGATAGTAATAATCCTGCAACTACGACTACTACCACAACTACGACGCCGACTGCTCCGGTTTTTCCAGATACTCCATCAACTGTTCCTACTGAAGAGGTAGCTGAGCCAATTGAGCCTGAAGGTCAGATCGAGGAGGTAGACTGATGCTCAGGTTGGTTCTGGCTATAGTTTTGTTCTGGCCTTTACCAGTTAATGCTGTAACAATTTCACAGTCTCTTGATGAATGCAATGCACTTTGTACTCAGTATTTCCCAGGAAGTGTACCAGTTACTCCTCCCGTTACTCCTCCATCTGGCAATAAGATATTTCCACATGCGATTACTTTTGAACGATCAACTGATCAAGGCAACGGTTCTGCAGGGATTTTGTTCAGGACTTTACAAGCAGGATCGATTATTTATGTTTCAGTCAATGGTGAAGTTGCAAGACTTGGAGTTCCTTACAAAGGTGCACCGGTCTTTCTGCTGACTAAGTCTGGTGATCAATATGCTAGACCACTGAGCTTTGTAATCAAGATGGCTGATGGAATAACTTATACTGCCAAGAGCGGAAGTACAGTAGATCCAATAAGTCCGACAGGAGACTATACTAATAAAGCAGAGTATGATTCATATGGGGTCCGAAATGGTGGGCGACAAGCCTGGCGTATTAATAAACGAGGAAATTCTCTCGGCTCAGGTCCAGTAAAATTTACTTTCTCAGATGGACTGATTTTTGTGGTTAAAGATCCGAACAAGAATTGCCGTGATCGAGAAGATACTTGTGCGAGAGATTCCGGAGCTGATAAAGACGGTTTTCTTTATAAGCCTGGCAATAATCTCCCTAACGGCAAAGGTGATGCTGATCGAGGAACTGATCATGGCGGAATATATTTACATGCTCCTTATGGAAACAGCAGCAAAAAGGTATTGATGCAATGGTGACTTGCTCCCATTGTGGGCACCGTTACAAAGGCTCGTTTTGCCCAGTTTGTGGATATCCATCTGACGATTGTGATTGATTCTTACCTCAACTTTCAGGAGAAAGTTATGCGGGTGATTGCGGAAGACAGTTTGCAGTTGTTCAAGAAAAATGATGAAGGTTTACATTTTGTCAAGGATCGATATTGCAAAGAACCTGGACCATGTTT
>Ga0209727_1002831_pt1 | contig 11706 bp, 10 predicted proteins | sample RifGroC1_FD_183995 | JGI IMG/M metagenome (GOLD analysis project Ga0209727, IMG submission 183995) | Groundwater microbial communities from Rifle, Colorado, USA - Groundwater C1 (SPAdes) (version 2) | ecosystem: Environmental > Aquatic > Deep subsurface > Groundwater | place: Rifle, Colorado...
CAGACATCCAAATCAGATGTTTTGTTTTACCTGTTTTAATGACTTTGTAGATCGCCCAAAGGATTAGGGGGAAAAATATTTGGGCCCAAAACTCACTAAGAGCTCCCCGCACATATACTTCTACCGCTTTATATGGGATATAGGTGTAGACAAGCGCAGCAATCACCCCTGCCCATTTGTCTTTTGATATGGTTTTAACAAGAACATATAAGGTTATTGCCGAGAAGATATACCCCAGAATAAAAAGGATTTTGACCGAATCGATATATTGGAAACCAATCCGGTGCAGTCCCGCACCTAAATAATATGGAAGTGGCGGGTAGTAATTAAACTGCGGGTATCCATACTGGTACCCGGCATCCGGCACCCACCGGCAGGGAATTTGTAAGTCGGTGTAGCATTTATCCATCTCGTAAACCCTGAAAGCCTGCAAATCGTCCTGCATCGGGAAAAAACCGGTCTTAAATAGTTTGGAGTAAGTCGGAAGTGTCAAAATCACTAAAGCGAAAATAGGTATTAACCTCCCCCACCATCTCCCGGGCTTAAATATTGTTTTGAGTTTTCCCATATTTAAAATCTGGAAAATATTGCTTCATCGGAAATCTTAGCTTCCCTTATCTCCCTTTTCCTTGCTTTGGCGACTATGCCGACTTTTATCATTGCGGCCAAAACTATCCTTATGTAGCCCGGGTGTTTAGCGAGTCTTTTGAAAAGACCGGCAACGTGCTTTCTTAAAAGATTCGTGCTCGTAAGATTTTTCCAGATAAAAAGAAGCTGATTCCGTTCCATTATTCTCTGAACGTTTTTTTTAGGAAAACTACTTATGGTCGCTTCGTGCATATGTTCAACTTTTGCGTCGGGTTCCCAAATAAGGTTATAACCTCTTTTAAGAGCCCGATAACACAGATCAACATCTTCCCAATAAAAAGGTGACAGAAGCTTTTCATCCATTCCCCCAAGCCTCATCCAAATACTTCTTCTGAAAACTCCGCTGCCGCCGCTGACCCAGAATGTGTCATGCGCGGTCGATACCTTTGACCCGGCAGTGTGTCCTATAAATCCATCGATAAAGGTCCCCCTGACCCAAGCAAAATCCCCAATTTCATTCAAAGAAACCGCAAAAATCTTCGGGTTTTCAAAATGCGGAAAAACAGGTTCTAAAAAGTTCTTTTCCGGCACAACATCCGAATTAAGAAGACACATCAGTTCCCCTTTTGCGGCTCTTGCCCCCGTATTTACACTGGCCGAAAAGCCTCTGTTGGTTTTGTGTTTTACTAATTTTACTTGTGGAAATTTTGAAGTAATTAATTTGACGCTTCCGTCGCGAGAGTTGTCATCGACTACAATAATTTCAACTATACTATTGCCGGGTGTTTCCGCGGCTTTGATTAGAATCGGTAAATTTTTTTCCAAAAGCCGTTCACCGTTAAAATTAGGAACTATTACGGAAACTTTTGAGTCTTTCATTTTTTAACTTTTACCAAATGCAGCATCCCCAAAAGAAACTTCTTATCTACCACTATTTTAAATCCAACTTTCTTTGAAATCTTGGTCAAAAAATTGCCTCTATATGTTTGTATGTGGGTTTCTCTCCAAACTTTCCCTCTCGGATAAAAATGCAGCCACAAAAACCAGATGATTCTGAATAGGAGATTGTCAGACGGCACCAAAAAGACTGCATATCCGTTGTTTTTAAGAACCCTCTTAACATCGGTTAATACTTTTCCGGGATCAAAAACGTGTTCCAAAACCTCCAAGGCAAAAACCGCATCGAAAGTTTGGGCGGCAAAGGGAATATCCGCAGCATCGGCAACAATGAATCTCATTTTCCCTGTTTTTTTCCAATGACTGTTGGCCCAATCCACCGTTTTTTTAACAACGTCAATCCCTACCAACCGGCTTGCCCCGGAAGTATCGAGAATGACCTTTGAAAAAGTTCCGTCATTACTACCGATATCAAGAATCTTGCCCTTTACCGGTTCTATTACGGCAGATACTTCCTTAAACCTTTTCTTATGCCAAAACCTCTGGAATAAGTCTACTTTTATTGATTCAAAGTACCAGTTTTTTGGAACATTCTTGTGAAGTTCTCCTGCGTTTAAATTATTCTCATTCATTTTTGAAGTATACCCGAAATAATGTTGTTTTCGAATGAAATCCCGGAGTATTTTTCGGACGACTTTAATGCTACCAAGGCGGTTTTGTGAAGAAGCTTAGGATTGGCAATCAGACTCTTTGTTTTTTTGACCAAATTCGCCGTGGTACTCCACAAGAATCCGTTTTCCTCATTGATCACAATTTCCTTATGCCCGCCTGCGTAGTAGATAACGGGAACAGCCGCACCGGCCATTGCCTCAACCACCGTAATTCCGAAGTGTTCGGTTCTTTCCGGATTTTTTTTCTCATTCTCACCGAAACCGGATGCGCTCCAAAAGATTTTTGCCCGTCCGTACAAATCCTTTAATGTTTTATAATCCGGGCTTTCAATTATTTCCACCGGATAGCCCTGGGCCAAACTCCGTAAACTTGTGATGTAATTTCCGACACCGACTTCTGTTCCTCCGGCCAAAACAAGCTTCCAGTCTTTTAAGCCCTGGTCGCACATTTTCTTAAACGATTTGATAAGGATGTCCTGTCCTTTACTCTGAAGGATTTGGGAAAATCTACCCACAAAAAGTATCAGGTTTTCCTTTCTTTTGGGTTTAATACTTAATGTGTCAACAGGCGGGTATATTACTACGCTTTTTATTCCGAATTCCTTATCAATAATGTTTTTGGTGAAGTTTGAATTGCATATAACTTTATTTATTCTGAAAAATTTCATTTTATTTATCAGGCTTTTGCCGTTAACTCCGTGAAAGGGCACCTGAAAATGGAGAATGTTTTTCCTTGCGTGAAGGATGGGGATACTTCCGTCCGAAACCCAGAAGCAAAGGTCGTATCCGTCACCCCTTTTAACGTCGTTGACGATATTAACTCCGTCCAAGGCAATTCCAAACCGTTTCTCAAGGGCACCTTTTATACCCGTATCTTTCCATTGCATGTCCACAATGTACCCGTTTTTTGCAAGAACTTCTGCAAAGGCTGCTGTGTAGCGTTCTCCCCCTCCCAATGTGTCCAGATACGGATTATATATTGCGGCGCGCATTTTTCATTTGTAACTCCCAAAGTTTGGAATAAGTAATAAGCCGGCTGAAAGTCTGGTAGATTATTTCAATAATCCCCACTGTTCCGTCCAGAAAACCCAGCTTTCTTATTCCCCTATACCATGCCTCACGGAACCCGGCGGAAAAAAATCTAAAAATATTCATTTTGGGGTGTCCCGAATCGAACAGAAGTTTAGCTTCAACCTCCGACCATTTGTTTGTTTTTTCCACCATGTCGGATAAATTTCTGTGACTAACATGAATCAGGGGTTCTTTGAGGTGACAAACCGTTCCTGTTACTTCAGGTTGTTCATGCAGCTCCCCTTTCCAACCCTTCAGGCGGTCTTTCCTGATGAGCCTTAGAACAAAATCCGGCCGCCAACCCCCCCACTTCATCTCACGGCCCAACAGTATGTTTCTGCGGGGAATTGCGTAAGCGGCAAACTCATCCGATGGGGTAACCTGAAGAATTGTTTCTTTGAGTCTTTCCGAAACCTCTTCGTCGGAATCGACATAAAAAAGCCACTCGCCTCTTGCCATTTTTGCTCCAATATTGCGCCAATCGGCAAAGTTTCCTTTTAAATTATCTGTTTCTACTTTTACAATTTCACTTGCCCAGGAAACGGAATCCAAACACTTTTTTAACAAAGTTTTATCGTAGCTTCCGCCTATTAAAACTATCGCTGAAACCCCGGGTGAGTTGGCCATATCAAATTTTAAGCTTCCTCCGGATTCTGTCGCCCAGACTTCCGCTCTGCTTAAAAAGAGAATCGGATAGCCAGTAATGAAGATCTTTTTCCTGCTCCCTTATGATCGATACAACTTCGTCCAACTTCGGACCTTGGTCGGTAAATTTTTCTTTCTGCCAAATTTTAAGGTAAACCGTAAGTTCCGAAAATGCTTGAAGCAGGGATAAAGCCAAGCCGTGGATTCCGTCTTTATACCCTTCTCCGAAAAAATAGCGGCTGATAAATTCATTTGAGGGCTTTAAAATTAAGTCCTTCCAGGAGAATTTATATCCCTCTTTGCTAAGAAGGCCAGCGTGTAGGGTTGAGTACCTGTTCATCCGTTCGAGATACGCTTCGACCGAGTCGTAGTTGTGATGAACCAGGGCGTATTCTTCCCTGTCATCAAGTGCGCCGCCAATCCCTTGAGTCATGGGGACTGAATGAATCACTTCATTCCAGGAAACTGCATTTTTCCTAAATAGGCGGATATTATAGTCGGGCCACCAGCGAGAGTGTTTCATCCAGTGGCCGAAAATTATATTTTTCCTTGGGATTCTGTAATAGTCGGCCTTGGGACTTTTTAGGATTTGTTTGATTTTTTGTGCAAGTTTGGCGGGAACTTCTTCATCGGCGTCCAAAACCAAAACCCAGGGGTTGCCTGCTTTCGAAATAGCGTAATTTCTGGCGGGTTCAACGTACCCTGTTTTTTCGTGGGTAAAGACCTTTGCCCCAAGAGACCTCGCAACCTCCGCGGTTTTATCCTGGGATTGCATGTCCACAACAACTATCTCATCCGCCATGCCTTTGACGGAAGCTATAGCTTGAGGCAGGTTTTTCTCTTCGTTGAGGGCATTAATGACTACCGAGATTTTGGCCACACCCTATTGTACCATTTAACCAGCCTTAGTTAGAAGTGTTTTGAGGCTTTTTTTAACATCCTGTACCAGTGATAGCCCCATCATCGAAAGCATTGAAGCTCCATAAATGGCTGCCCCTGCCAGGCTCAGCACCACCATGGAATTGACACTTACGGGAAAAAATCTTTTTGCAGGAATCAGGAAGGCGGCCATAACGGCGGCTCCTATTAGGGGCTTAATCATTGAGTCCGTAACGGAAAAATCTACGTATCTTTTAGCAATTATGATTGCTACTATCGAAGAAGCCCCGGTAAGTGCATAGCCAACGGAAGCTCCAATTACACTATATTTAATTGCCAGAACCGGAATAAGCGCCCAGGTAAGCACCGTCCACATAATCATTAGGTAGAATGTAATTTTAATTTTACCGATGGCATTTAAAAGATTGGTCAGTTGAGTCGTTGCAGCGGCAAAAATAAAGTTAATCGAAATAAAGGCAAGCGGGACAAGAGCCGGTATCCATTGGTTATATCTGGGCACTACCCTGACTAATATTGGAGCCAGTATCACTATTCCGACAAGGCTGGGAAATACCAATAAACAAATGAAAAATATTGAACGCGTCACACTTCTTTTAAGATGATCTGGCTCATCCTGCATTCTTGAAAACGCCGGGAACGTCACACGCGTAACGGTATCCATAAAGAAAGTTAATGGGATTCTTGCCAACTTTTGGGCAAATGATAATATCCCCACACCGATAGGTCCCAGAATACCTCCCAAAATTAATGTTATTCCGTCATCCTTAAAGGTGGCCAAGAAGGTGTTTATCTGATACGGAACGCCAAATTTGAAAAGACCGGACAGTGTTTTTCTGGAGAAGGCAAAACCGGGAACCCAGGGCTGCAAAATATATATTGTGATTAGGCCTACTATGCCTCTTAAAATCACGGCGTATGTAAAACTGGTGAGACCAAATCCTTTCATTGCCAAAAAAACCAGGACAACGTTATACACAAGCTGCTCCAGGATCTGGGGAAAAACAAGTTTGACAAATTCGAGTTTTCTTTCCAAAAGCACCGAGGGAATACTTTTTAAGGAAGAGAAGAAAAGTGACAACGCGAGAGCATATAAAAGGATTTGGCCGTCACTGTTTAAAGAGTATTTGGCTGTAAAAAAGGGAGTTAAAAGAACTACAACCGCGATAATGGTCAGCACCAATACCTGCTGAACAAAAAAGGTTGTTTTTAAATCCACATCCGTTGGTTTCTCCTTTTTTTGAATTAAAGCTGCAGCAAGACCTATGTCCGAAAAATAAACCAGGAAATTTATGATGGCACTTACTATGGCAAAAACCCCGAATTCATACTTGCCCAAATATGCAAATAGAAAGAGTTGCGCAACAAGCGCAATTACCTGTAAGACAAAGGTACGTCCGGTTAATACAACTACTCCGCGGACGGAGCGTTTTTTTACGGCTTCTATCGATATTTCGTCAGTGGGATTCAAGTGTTCGTTTTCCATTAATTGACTTCAAAGAAATAAAGCTCATCCTGGGAACCGAATTGAGTATATTCCAAAGTCTTTGGCGATCGCGGCTCCTTTTTAAACGACTCAATGAGTGTAAGATTTAGTTTGGCGGGGTCAATCGCCAGCCGGGACTTATTAATAATAAAATAGGTTAAATTTCCGGAAAGTTTTGATTCAACCAGCGGTTGGGGTATTTTAGTCAGCCACAGCCCCGTACCAACAACTATTATGTTTGGTAAATCCTGAACGTACATCATAAAACCATCAGGAAGGGTACCGAAATACCCTTCGGTGCCAACCACAATTTTTTTACCGGGGTCTTCATTGTGTTTATTTCTGATGTAATCGGCCGCTTCTTTTATACCAATCCCCGACGTCCATTCCTGAAAATACCCCGATCTTTCGCGTTGTGGAAAGTTGGCTTTTACGGGGTTTGTTACCAGGAACCAGTCAAATATCCCCGCTTGCGCCAAAAAGATAACAAAAGTTAGGATTGTTACATACTTCCACTTGCCGGACAGCCTATTAAAAGCGGATGCCGCCAACACATAAAGGGGCGGAACCAGAAAAAGGATGTATCTTAAAGTAAAACTCTTTGTGAACTCGGCCTCGAAAATTAAAGGTGCTAAAAACCAGGTCCCGAGTATTAAAATGTATTTTCTGTATTTTTTATAATTTACTGATATTCCGATTGCCGCCAAAAGCATTAAGCCTAAAGGCCCCATTGCGGTTAGCCAACTAAAAGTCGTAGGAAGATTGGATCGAATCGGATCGGTCGGGTAAACGAAAATTCTTGAAAGCGGAAAGACATAATCCTGGGTACGCGAGGACAAAAGTGCAAAGCCGGGTCCCAAACGTTGAATGTTGTACATTCCGAATGCAATTAAATAAATGACTGCCAAAAGCTCTAAATATTTAAGAATATCTTTTGGTTTTTTAAGCAAAATAATAGCCACCGGAATAAGTGCGGCAAAAAAAAGTGCGGGGGATTTGGTTAGGGATGCCAACCCCAAAACAAAACCGGTTATCATGGCTATATCGAGTCTTAAGGTCTCCGATGTTATCAAACTTAAATAAAGCGTCCAAATTCCCAGACACGTAAGCATTGCGTCAACCAGTGCCATCCTGTCAAAAAAAAGAGACAGGGGTGAAAGCGCCCAAAGAACTGTAGCCAATAGGGCCGACAGTTTTGACTTGAAGATATGGTAAGTCAAAAAGAATAAGCCAACCATGCTACCTACCCCGGAGACGGCCGAAAGAAGTCTGCCTGCAAAAAGTGGATCCGAAAATTTTTTGACGTAAAACATCAAAATCCACATAAAAAGAGGTTGCTTTCCGTCAGATAGTGGCAAAAATCGAAGAGTAGGCTCAGAATTCATTATCTGACTCCAGCGAATATAGATGGCCTCGTCAGCAAACACGGGAAGGATAGTCAGGTGGAATAGCCTAAGTACCAGGCCAAAAATAAGAACACTCGCGCCGGCCAGAATAACCCATCCCCACTCCTTCCAAAAGTTCTTCATCCGTACTCAAATTCTAACACATGGAATACCCTGAGCGAAGCCGACAGCGAAGATCAAACGTTATATTTCCCCTGGAGTGCATTGATGCGGACCAGGAGAAGACCCCTAAGGCCTTCGATTGAATCTTTAATCGGGTCAACCTTTGTGCCTTCCTTATGATGCCAGTCAACAGGCACTTCCGCGACTTTATATCCCAACTTCCTGGCTATATAAAGTATTTCCAAATCGAACCCTGCCGTGACTGAGGCACCCTTACTTGTATTCTTTGAACTAAATATCTCAAGACGTTTGAAAATTTTGTCTGCAGCATTTGAACTGAACGCTTTGAATCCGCACTGAGTATCTTTAAACGGGAGCCGTAAGACAATCAGGCGTAAAAGGGAAAACCCAAAAGCCATAATTTTACGGACTATCGGAGCTCCTTCCCTACCGTGGCGCGAACCGATTACCACATCGAAGCCCTCTTTAAACTTTGGTAAAATCTTTTCCAGCTGGTCAATTGGCGTTGCCTGATCGGCATCGGTGAAAAGAATTATTTCTCCTTTTGCTTTCAGGATGCCCGCAGTTACGGTTCCGGCTTTGCCCCTGTGAGGTTCTTTTAAAACAAAAAAGTTCTGATGTTTTTTGGCAAATTCTTCCGCCAATTTTGCCGTATTATCGGTCGATCCGTCATCAACAAACAAAATCTCCCAGGTAAATTTTTGGCGGTTTAAGTAATCATAAACGGAATCCAGCACTCCCGTTCTAAGGTTATATGCTTCATTAAATGCCGGTATCACTACGCTAAGATATGTTTTCATTTTTTAAATATTCTTTGTCTTTCCTGAACTACAATTCCGCCGAATCTTTGTTCTTTCAAAACGGTGCCAATGCCCTTTTGCCTATCGAGCCAGGCCTGAAGGCGCTCGGGATGATCGGGATCGGCTTCATAGAGAGTATAAAGCAACGGTATATTTTTATCCAACGGCAGACGTTGATATTTTTGGGTACCGAGCCATTCGAAAAGATATTGATAAGCATATGGGATAACCGGGGGAACATATTCATCCACATTAAAATCCCTGCCGTTTGAAAAATTGTAGATCCAATCGATTGCGGCTAACTGATTCGAATAAGCAATTGTTTTGGGGTCGTCCAACGAAACAGAATAAGTTTCTTTAAACGATAAAATATTTTTGACAATAAGAATAATTACAAAAACGCCTATGGTTATTTTCATTAACATTTTCCTAGAGTAACTCATGTAAACAAAGGAAAAAAGTAAAATCCAAATCAAGTAGTATCCGGTGAAATAATAATCATAAATTGCCCCAAGGTTACCGATAAAAAATAGCGTACCGATGATGGGCGCGGTAGAAAAGATAAATAAAATTTTAAATTTATCCTGCTTCCAAAATTTCTTCCAGCCGATAATCAATAAAGAAATAAAAATAATAAAAAACGGAGCAAATAGAACCCCTCCGTTTATCCAGAATTTTGAATAAAATAAGTTGTAATCATACGGAAGACGATCGCCGATTATTTTCCAAAACGAGAGGGTAAATGTTTTTTCATGAAAAATAAATCGATATAAAGCACCGCTCAAAACCCCGGGGTGGCGCAGTTCAAATAGGCCTTGGGGGATAAAGGTTGCCAGAAAGAGAAAAGTCGACATTATGATGATTTTGGAAGACGGAATATATTTTCGTTTTAAAAAAACGAAAATCATCACTGCAGGAATGTAAAATATCTCAGTGGACGCACTAAATTGAAGTGAAAGACCTACCAAAAAACCGATCAAAGGCAGAGCCCATACACGTCTGTCGAGAAATTTAATTAATGCCCAAATAAGAAGAATGCTTATCAGAAGTGTGGGTGTTGGATCCGACAACCAACGCGAGGCTCCAACTACATAATGCGAAACCGAAGCAATCAGCGCTGCCAAAAGCCCGACTTTTCGTCCTCCTATCTTCTCTCCCAATTTATAAAGTACGTATATTGCGACGGTTGAGATCAGAATCAAAAAAATATTGGGCCAAAGAGGGTTGCCTTTACCTAAAAAGTAAAACGGTGTAATAAGCCAGTAGTACCAACCTCCTCTAAACATTCCCGTAAACCCCATCATCGGCCCGATTAAAAATGTTTTCCCTTTATGAATGAAGTCCCAGATTACAAGAGCATCACGTCCTTGGTCATACCAAAACCCAAGCAAATCGTTAATACGGTACAGTCTAAGAAACAAAGCCAACAACAAAATTGCTACAAGGAGATAATTGATGAAGAGAAATTTTTTAACTCTTTTTAGCATACTTTCTGGCGGCGGTAAGAACTTTATCAACGGCCAGTTCAAAAAGTAGTCCCTCTATCCTTGCACCGGCTGCGGCTTTATGGCCTCCTCCCCCGACTTCCTGCGCAATTTTGGAAACGTCAAAACCGGAACGGGATCTGAAACTTACGGAGAGAACTCCGTCGTTTGTCTCAACCATCACGATTCCAAAATCGGTTCCTTTGACAATTGGAAAAAATAAGTTAGCGGCATCTTCCTTTGCATACGGATACTCTCCAAAATCCTTATATGTTGAAAGCGGGATTGCAGACCAGACAAAATTGTCTTCAATTTTCATGCTTTCAATAAACTTGCCCCACATTTTTACCTCTTTAAAATCAATATTTCTATAAATGTTGTAAATTATTTTGTCTTTATCTGCCCCCAGATCCATTAAGGACGCGGCAATTCTAAGGGTTCCTTCCCCGACATTTTGGTATTGGAAAGATCCTGTGTCGCCGATTATTCCTGTTAGAAGGCATTCTCCTATCTCCTTATTCGGGGAGATGCCCCAATCCTCAAAAACTTTATACAGAAGCTCCCCTGTTGAAGTAATCTCGGCATCTATCAGGTTGATTTTCCCGAACCTTTCGTTCGAAATGTGGTGGTCAATCACGATGGTGTCGATGCTGGGTTTATCGCTATCCTTTAACCCCGTTACCATCGCGTAGGTTGAAGAATCAATTACAAGAAAAAGGTCGTAGCTTAAAAAATCAAAGGTTGAAAAGTTAACTCTTTTAATCTGATCCGCTCCGTTAAGAAAATTTAAATCCGCAGGGACATCGCTGGGACAAATAACCGAAACGTCTTTGTCCATACTTTTGAGAGCCATGGAAAGTGCAAGTGCGCTTCCCACGGAATCCGCATCGGGTCCCCTGTGACAGTTAACCAAAATCTTTTTGGCTTTCTCTATTTCTTTCAGTATTTTTTCCGATTCTTTATAGTTCATAACTGTAAGCATAATTCATTGCGATTTATTTTGTATGCCCGAGTTTAAAAAGCGTTCCTCCCCAAACCGGCCATTCGTCGACTATTTTAGTCCATCCGAAAGTGGTAATCCAGGCGGAAGGGTTATGAACCGGATCGCATTTTTCTCTCGGAAGCTCACAAACAACAAACAGTTGATCGGTTACCGTAAACTGGAGGGAGGAAGGGTCGGTATCAACTACAGGTGCCCCCCAAATAATTAGAAAGTATTGGTAAACATCGCGGTTATTCAAATCCGAAATTGTCGCAAGATTAAACCTTTCCCCATTTGATTTTTCCTGTATCACTCGGGCTACGGAAATGGCACGTTGCATTTGCGATGTCGGGCTATCTAAAACCGGAGATTTGGCAAGATTAACAATAACAAGGGACAAAAGGTAAACTCCGAATACCAAAAACGGAATTTTATACTTTCTAATATTTTGTGCTACCACTCCGATGAGTAAAAACGGTACCGGAAATAAAAATTCGAGGTAGTGATCGTATACCGAACCTTTTAATAAGGAGGCTCCTGCTATACCAAACACCAACCATGATAGAACCAGACCCAATGAACTTTTAAATTTTCTATTTACGATAACCCAGATTAAAATTGCCAACAAGCTTGCTAAAGTAAAGACGCTTAAATAA
>Ga0209727_1002832_pt1 | contig 11702 bp, 8 predicted proteins | sample RifGroC1_FD_183995 | JGI IMG/M metagenome (GOLD analysis project Ga0209727, IMG submission 183995) | Groundwater microbial communities from Rifle, Colorado, USA - Groundwater C1 (SPAdes) (version 2) | ecosystem: Environmental > Aquatic > Deep subsurface > Groundwater | place: Rifle, Colorado...
CTTCTTTATTTCCTCTTTGGAGGCATTTTTATTCACTCCTAAAATTTCGTAGTAGTCTTTTTTCATAAATTTATTGGGAAACTATATCATGGGTTCAGCTTCTTGGGAAGTTTTCTTTTTGGGATTTTCTTTCCCGACGCTATCAGTCGGGACTCCGACCTCTTCGGGCGTCGGAGCTTTTTCTTCAGATTCAACTTTGCGTCCGAGCCTTTTCGCCCTGCCTTCAATTATTGCTTTCTCTTCCGCGCTTCTTATGATTGTCGCCTCTTCTTCGGCAATAAGCTTCGCGGCATCATCTTTCGGTATTGAATATTTTCTACGGGAAGCTTCAATAATCTCTTCTCTGTATGAAGGATGTGTAGGCGGAAGCACCCGGAGAGTTTCAGCTGAAAATGGGTCATAAGATTCTCCGTCAATGGTCATTTTGACGAAAAATTCGGTTACCGCGAGGTTGATCATATCTTTCACGTCAAAGACCGGCGCGAATTCCGGCTTCATCTTGACCGCATCTTCCCCACCGATACGGAAAGTGATGACACTCCCGCAATTACCGAGCACCGCTTGGTGCACTTTCGGCAAAATCTGCCCTACATACTGGTGAGCGATGGTCAAATTAAGGGCATACTTTCTGGCTTCCGATAAAATATTTTCAAAGGTTTGCGTAACAACATTTTGAAACTCATCCACGTATAGATAAAAGTCTTTGCGGTCTTTCTCTGGGATAGCGGCGCGCTCCATGCCCGCCTGTTTTATCTTTGTTAAAAACATTGACCCCAAGAAAGAGGAGTTCTCCTCTCCGAGACGGCCCTTGGACAGATTGATTAAAATTATTTTCTGTTGGTTCATCAATTCGCTTATGTCTATTTTGTTTTGTTTTTGCCCGAAGATATTTCGGAGGAGTGGGTCGGAGAGAAACTGTCCGAGCTTGTTTACGAGCGGGATAATGGCGTCCGTGTCAAATTTCTCGGACCAGTCGGCAAACTCAATAGCGAAGAATCTTTTCACCATATCGTCTGTGATGTATTCCACTACCTTCTGTCTGTAATTTCTGTCCGTCAACATTGAAATCATTCCACGCATCGTGGCATGCGGATAGTCCAGAAGCGCCAGACAAGTAAAGCGAAAAACGTGCTCCAAACGAGGGGTCCAGTTCGCCCCGAACTGCTTTTGGAAAACTTCTATTAAGCCCTGGGTCAGCTGGAATTTAAACAATGGGTCAACATTAGCCAGCGGATTGAAGGAGGCCGGAAATTCCAAGTCCGTGGGGTCAATAATACAAACATCCTCAATGCGTTCTTTTGGAATGTAATTTAAGATTGCCTCTATTTCATCGCCGTGCGGATCAATCAAGCAAATTCCGTGACCGTAGGATATATCCTGTCGCATAAAAAGCTCAAGAAGTTTGCTTTTCCCTACGCCAGACTTCCCTATTATGTATAAATGCCTTCGGCGGTCTATGCGCTTGATACCGAAAACAAACTTTTTCTCCTCCAATGAGGCCACATAATTCGTCCGCCCAATAAAAGAAACCTCTTCGGGTTTCACTTTTCCGAAGACAGGCAATTCCGGCGGTGGCGGAGCGTATTTGATTATTTGCACTCGGTTTGGTTTCGGCATATATTGGCTATTTTAGCATAATTTAAGCTCGTTTTCTAATACCCAATTAATTTACCGCTATAATTCTATCCCCTATATTATCTTTCATAAAGGCTTGGTATTTTTCTAAGGGTGGAATTATTACACCCTCCATCGGACTTGTAAAAATTTTCGTATTGTAAGTCATGTTTTTAAATTCGTTTTGCAATAGATTAAAATCTAAATCCCCCGAAACCATAAAAGTATAAGATTTAACGAGTTCTAAGATTTGAACATGTATGGTTTCTATGTTTTTTATAAAAATAATTCTGTCTTTCATCCCCACAGTGTTCAAAATTATTTTAATAAATAAATCTATATTTCCACTTTGCACAATAATCGTCTGGAATCTCAAAGCTTCTGAGATATTTTTTTTATCCTCTAAATAATAAACATTTACTGGATTTTCAACTTGTTTCATGAATTCCTCTTTGGCCATAGGGTAAGCCGTAAAAATACATAATTTAACCCTACTTGAATGGAGTAAAGAGGCTATGGTTATAGAGAGAAGTGACGCTCCGGAATGTTCTTTGCCGTGCACAAATAACGGTAAGTTTTCCTTTGTAAATTTAACCTCTTCCTTGGTTTTAATGTTAATAATTCTTTTCATTTAAACATTTTACAAAATGACAAAAGCTGATAACACTTTTCGCAGTATACAATTTCCGGTCTATCGGGAGCATAGTTTGTTGTTATTTCTTTTTGACACTTTGCGCACTTGCCGACAATAGAAACATTTCCTTGGTATCGGTAAAATCATTTTTCTATAAAATAAAAGCTCTTGTTCTGTAATTTTATAATTTCTGTTGCAATCTATACACCTTAAAACTTCATTAGTTATTAAATTTTGCACATCTTTGATGTGATCTGGAATATCTTCCGGTTGCATTGTCTCCTTACCCTCTGTTTTTTGTATATCATCTTCCCATCGAAAACCTGCCTTTAACACTTCCTCTTTCGTCATGGGGAAATTATCGTGCGCGATGCTTTCGTTATAAGCAAACGGTGCAATCTCCGGTGGCATCATTAAACCATGCACACTACTTTCAGTAAGTTCTTTTATTATGTGATCCTTTAAATCTTCATACTCTTCTTTTGAATATTCTTTGTTAAAAATAGAATATTTACCATTTTTTAGTGCATCACATCCTATACAATCTTGGCAATTTCTTATGTCAAAAGAGTACATTATATTATTTGAATTTTCTGCCCAATAAGAACCTATCACATTACTTGAGTAACCAGTAGCCACAACTTCAAGCAACAATTCTGATTTAGTACCATAACCTATAGTACCCAATGAATCTTTTATAAATTTAGAAGAAAAAATATATTTACAATTTTCTGACGAAGCAACCTCAAATGAATTAAATACATTTCTACATTCAGTAAGATAATCTCCCGTTGAATTTACTGTTTTTAAATTATTGTTTTCTTTTTTGGGCAATGTATCGCAAAATTCTATAAATTGTTTCTTGGTCTCTTCTGTTTTTTTGTAACTGCCCCTTATTTCTTTTATTTTTTTTGAAAATTCCTCATTGTTCAACTGTCCATTAAACCAACAATTACTTTTATTTCTTAAATTTACACAACCCAAACAATTTATCAATCCACTACCATTTAAGATAAAAAGAGAATCCACACAACTCATAATATTCTGACCCCATAAAACACCAGCTGATTGCTGTATATTTATTGATTCATAGCATTTTTCAATACGCTCGGCAAAATAACAATCACTCGTGTCAAATGAATGTCTAACACCACGAGAATACATCGTTTCTTCGTTGATTCCACCATTAAATACCAAATAACAGTTTTTACAACTACTAGCCATATTAATGTACTCACTGTTAATATTAGGCCCATCACTAGAAGAAATACCCAAATTTACCTTGGGAACTTCTTTTAAGAAATTTCCCATTTGATCAAAAAAGAGTTGTGATTTATCATATTCTTTAAAGTAATCTTTTGGATTCCACTTGTCAGAATAAAAACATTCGTAACAATAAATAATATAAGGAGACTTTGGATTATACATGGAAATAATACTCTTCCCACACATATCACATTTGCGTCCGGAGTAAAGAGTCATTTCATTTCTCCACAATGCGCGCATTTTAAAGCGACAGTCGGGGCAGACTAACGGCCTAGGCACTTTCATTTTTTCATAAAAATTGAGGTCGTCGGAGTCCAAAGTGAAAACTTGCTCGCATTTTTTACATTCTTGCTTCATTTTTATTCTAAAATTTTCTTCAAGACATCTTCCGGAATTTCCTTAACTTTCTCCCCCTGCGAAGGGGGAGTGCCAGAGGTGAGGGGGTCTTTAACTACTTGTTTTCCTGCAATCAAATCTTTTAATTTATTCATATCTTCTGCGCTGGCAGCGCGATCCTTGGAAGAAACTGTATCTTTCTTCACTTCTTCTTTGTTTTTTAAAGAATCTAAAGAGACTGGAGCCGGGGTTGGTACCGGGGTTGGTTTTACTTCAGGACTCGTTTGTCTTTCCGGTAGAGACTTATTCAAAACTTCTTTTAATGCTAAATTTTCCTTAACTTTATTTTCACTCGAGTGAATGGGTTTGGTAAATACTTTTTTGATAGCTCCGAAGACACTCGGTTTGCCCGCCGGATTGGAGGGTTTGGGGGGCGGAGCAGATGATGGTTTCTGTATTGGAGGAACAGTCTTGCCTGCCTCCGCAAAATCACTCGCTCCTCTTTCGGGAGACCTGTTTTCTTCTTCAACCTTTCCTCTGTCTTTTTGCTCAAATTCTATCCCAAGGTCTGCCAGGGGTTTATAAAATTTGGATTCATCATAGGCTATCTGGTCCTTTCCTTTTTTCTCCACTTTTACTTCTCCGGATTTTATTTTAGCGATGCATTCTTTGCAATATGCCGGCCTGCCCGGTTCCGGCTTGAAGGGCACAGTCTTCTCTAACCCGCAAAGTGAACAGATAATCGGAAATTTTTCCAGGTTTCCTCCACTGCCTGAAGTAGAGTATTCGTTGCCTCCCAGAGACATTTCGCTCCACTCGTTGATTTCCCGCTCTACAACCCCCCTCGGCCTGCAATAAAGTTCTCGAGAAATCTTTATCACTTCCTCTTCTATTTTTCTATCACCCGACTTCACCATCTGTGGCAAGGTCTTAGCGGAAAAAGGACGAGAAGTCACGCCATCTATCATCAACTTCATATAAACTTTATAGTTGGGCAAATTGACGATGTCTTGCGGAGTAAATTCAGGGTCAAATTCTTTTTCCAAGAAATCCGCATCATCCGAACCCACTCGGAATACTATCATCGTTCCGACGTTGCCGAAAACCGCGTCTCGCACAGCAGAGCTCTTGTCCACCACCAGCTGGGCAGTGTACTGGTGCGCTACAGTGAGGTTCAATCTGTATTTGCGAGCCTCGGACAGAATCCCGGCGAAAGCATCCGTCACGAAATTTTGGAATTCGTCCACGTAAAGGTAAAAGTCTCTGCGGTGTTCTTCTGGAATACGCACACGCTCCATCGCAGCAAGCTGGATTTTCGTAATAATCATTCCCCCCAAGAGCCCTGAGTTGTCTTCTCCGATGCGCCCTTTGGAAACATTCACCAAGAAAATTTTCCCGTCGTTCATCATATCAAAGATGTTGATGGTGCTCTTGGATTGACCAACGACATTTCGGATAATAGAGGTGGAGAGAAATTGCCCGACTTTGTTTTGAATCGGGGCGATGGCTTCGTTTCGGAATTTATCCTGCCAAGCTTCATATTCGTGCACCCAGAAAGCTTTGATGACGGGGTCTTTTAAATTGGAAATTATTTTCTGGCGATAATCTTTATCCACGAGCATCCTGGGGATTCCAAGAAGTGTCGTGCCGGGAGTATCAAGCAATGCAAGGATGGTGTTGTTTAAAATGTATTCCATACGGGCGCTCCAAGCATTCGCCCAGATTTTCGTGAAAATGCCCATAAGGCCCGAAGCCACCAAATGCTTGTATTGCGGGTCCACGAGCTCCAGCACGTTGAAACCGATATGATAATCCGCATCGGCGGGATTGAAATAAATCACATCCTTCATTCGGTGTGGCGGAATAGCGGATAAAACAGCTTCTACGTTTTCTCCGTGTGGATCAACCATACAGACTCCTTCGCCGTTCTGGATGTTCTGAATAATCATATTGAACATCAGCACGGATTTACCGGTACCAGACTTTCCGAGAATATAAACATGCTGGCGCCTGTCCTTGCGCTTAATGCCAAAAAGCTGATTCTTGTCTCTATAAGTAGTGAGTCCAAGATAAGTAATGTCTTTATTTACGGGTATTTCTGGAAGTTCCATACAGATAAATTATACCAGAGAATTGTTAAACTAAAAAGCCCCCAACAGGGCTTTTTAGTAAAAAACTAGGCTTTTGGAGTTTCGCCTTCCCCACTTTTTTCTTCTTTAACCTCCGCTTCTTTTACTTCTTCATTTTGTTCTTCTGGAGTAGAGGCTGGAGGAGTTTCGGCGCCAGCTTTGTTTAAAGCTTCGCCAATCTTGGACATTTCGGAGGAAAGTTCTTCGGTTGCCTTTTTGATTGCTTCCCCGTCCGTGCCCCCCGCCCCGGCTGGTAAATCTTTTACCCCGCGAAGCGCGGTAATTTTCGCATTTACACTGTCTTTCAATTCCGCCGGAATTTTCGCTTCATTATCTTTCAATGCTTTTTCCGCCGTATAAATAATCATCTCCGCGGTATTTTTCACATCCACAACTTCTTTTTTCTTTTTATCTTCTTCCGCATGTAGTTCCGCATCCGCTTGCATTTTCTTAATATCTTCTTCCTTCAATCCAGAACTTGCTTCAATCCTGATGGACTGAGTCTTGCCGGAAGCTTTATCTTTTGCTGTCACATTTAAAATGCCATTCACATCTACATCAAAGGCAACCTCAATCTGAGGCATCCCTCTGGGAGCCGGCGGAACACCGTCTAGGATGAATCGTCCGAGCGATTTGTTATCGGACGCCATTGGGCGCTCTCCTTGCACGATGTGAATTTCCACGGAAGTTTGATTATCCGCAGCGGTAGAAAATACTTGGGATTTATTTGATGGAATAGTGGTATTGCGTTCAATTAATTTTGTCGCTACTCCTCCCAACGTCTCAATGCCTAGAGATAGAGGGATGACGTCCAAGAGCAAAACATCGCGCACATCTCCTTGAAGAACTCCAGCCTGCACGGCAGCGCCGAGAGCCACCACTTCGTCAGGATTGATGGAAAGGTTCGGTGTCTTGCCGAAAATTTTCTTCACTTCTTCCACAATTTTCGGCATTCTAGTTTGTCCGCCAACCATTATTATTTCATGCATATCTTCTATCTTAAAACCGGAAGCGGCCATAGCGCGTTTGGTGATTTCAATAGAGCGAGTAATGTATTCATCTGCAATTGATTCCAATTGAGCGCGAGTCATTTTAAGGAGCAAGTGTTGCGGACCTTCCGCGGTAGAAGTGATGAAAGGAATATTTATTTCACTTTCCACGGCGGTAGAAAGTTCTATCTTTGCTTTCTCTGCCGCTTCGTCCAAGCGTTGCAAAGCAAGCTTGTCTCCGCGCACATCCACACCGGACATCTTTTTAAATTCTTCGGCAATCCAATTGATAATCTTGTGGTCAATGTCGCGTCCGCCCAAGTGGCTGTCACCATCGGTAGACTTCACTTCTATCACATCATCGCCTATCTCCAGCACCGATACGTCAAAGGTTCCGCCTCCGAAATCGTAGACAACGATCTTTTCATTTTTCTTTTTATTAAATCCGTAAGCGAGCGCCGCGGCTGTCGGCTCGTTGATGATACGTTTTACATCCAGTCCGGCGATTTGCCCCGCGTCTTTCGTCGCTTTTCTTTGCGCATCGTTGAAATACGCCGGCACGGTGATGACTGCTTCAGTAATTTTTTCCCCGAGCTTGGCTTCCACATCTGATTTTATTTTTGACAGAATCATCGCGGAAATTTCTTCCGGACGCATCCACTTGTCCCCAATTTTTATTTCTACTCCGCCGTTAGTGGATTTTTGTATTTTAAAAGAGGCATTCTTTAAATCTTTTTGCACTTCTGGATCGTCAAAATTGTGCCCCATAAAGCGCTTGATGCCGTAGACGGTGTTTTCAGGATTTGTTACCGCTTGTCTTTTACCTAAAAGGCCGACGATTCTATCGCCGTTTTTTGCTACCGCTACGACCGAAGGAGTCGTACGATTACCCTCCACATTTTCTACAATTTTCGGAGCGCCTCCTTCAATGATGGCTACTGCCGAATTTGTTGTACCCAAGTCTATGCCTATGATTTTGCTCATATTTTTATTATATTTATTACTTATAATGTTTATTTAACAATGATTTTGCGACCACGAATTATTTGTATAAAAGTAGTATATATGATAGCATATATCTATGTCAAGCAAATCCAAATATTCCAATAAAATATTGAAGATTTTAAGCGAAAAACCAGCCATTCCGCTTGAATCTTTTAAAAGTGTGGATAACCCAAAGGCATCTTATGCCATAACTCGCTCCATAAAAAATCTCATAGAATCCGGATGTGCCGAAATGCTGAATTCTTCTAAACAAAAATTTGTCCGCATAACCAAAGAAGGCAAATTAAAATTGAATGCCCTACGCCTAGAGGGCGAGGACGCACTGGTCCCCTCTTCTTGGGATGGACTCTGGAGAATTATTCTTCTGGACATACCGGAAAACAGGAAAAGCGAACGCGAGAGTCTGCGCTATCTTCTGAAAAAAGCCGGCTTCGTGTGTTTGAAAAATTCCGCTTGGATTTCTCCTTTCCCTTTTGAAAATTTATTTATGAATATAAAAAAAGATTTGGGGCTCACAACCGAGATGATGATTATCGTCACGGAATTTATAGACGACGAAACCAAGAAAGTTTTGTTTGAAACTTTTGGAAAATAGGAAATGTTAGGAAATCTTTTGGGTCATCCATTCTTTATAAGCTCTATTAACTCTACGAATATCTATACCAGCAATTAGTGGAGTAGAGTAACTATGGTGTTGCGAGATTAGATCATTTACTTCCTCAAGCTTAGATTCAAGAGTAGTGATCATGAGCATCGTCTGTGATACTTTTTTTAGATCACCTTCCCAATTATACATTGAGTCAACAGACCAATAGTCTACGCAAGCACCCATTTTTTTATCTATAATTAATTTACCCAAAAGCCTTGCTTCTTCTGCATTTGCACAGGTTGTATAAATAAATACCATAAATTTATAGAGTTATTATCTAGTAATCACTAGAATTCGACCTTTCTGGTATTATACCACAAATAATCAAATTTAGTAAACGAACCAGGGCTAGTAAATCTCCTTTTGATAGCATCCCTCACAATAAACAATCTCAGGTCTGTCTGGGGCGTAAGAGGTCTCAAATTCATTCTCACAGCCTTCTTTCATACATTTTCTGTGCCAGAGTTTAAGAGCTGGCATTATTTTAAATCTCTCGTAATGACGACATTTTGGGCAAAAGATTGGTATAGGTATGTTATGTTTTTTGTAAAATTTAAATTCATAATCTGTTATGCGGAAAGCGATATTGCATTGATGACCGCATTTGCCTTCATGGGCACATCCCAAAACTTCTTTTAAAATACTTTCATCTACTTCATCTATGTTGTCTTTCATGTTTTCAGCTTGAATTGTAATTTCAAAATTTTTCGCATCCGGTTCACGCCAAGTATACCCATTTTTTTCTATTTCCTCTTTAGAAAGAGAAAAAATCTCTTGTGCTAGAGTTTCGTTATACGCCCATGGCGAAATCTCAATGGGGAAAAACTCCCCGTATCTATAAACTCTGCCCGCTTTGTCTATAAATGGCGCATCATTCATTTGTTTTATGATTTTTTCTCGAAGGATTTCAAACTCTTCTCTTGAATATGATTTATTTAAAATAGCATTTTCTTTGTTTTTAAGAGAATTACAACCAAAAATATTTTTGCAACTTATACAAAATTCAGTATATTCTGCATTTTGTACGTTACTCTTGGCAGAACAAGAAAATTTAACATTATAATCATTTTTTGCACCTGTAACATACTCATAAAGTAATTCTGACCATCCACCATAATCCACATCCATACAGTCCTTTGCATCAAGCATTCTAAAACAATATTTTAAATTCTCGGCATTGTATGTCTCAAAGCAACTTTTAGAATCTTTCACATTTAAAAGATTATTCCCCGTCACATTTACACATTTATTAATATTACCAAAACGATAAATAGCTCTTTCTTTTATTTCTTTAAATTCCTTTAAAAGAACTTCACGCGAGGTTCTGCTTTTTAAATTAAACTTTTCTAACTCTTTAAAATAATTCTCCTTGGAATATTGTTTATTACGGATACAAAATTTCTTATTGCGTAAATTGTATGACAGGAAACAGTTACTACAATTAATACAATCCACTAAATAATAACAATCCATACAATCTCTACAGAGTAAAAGATATTGTGAATTATAATTACTTTGGGCTTCAACAGTTTCATAAAGACCTTCGGACCCATTTATAACATTAAGACAATCAACGATGTCTCTTGATTTATCTATGGATTTGGAGTAGAAGATATTTTCAGAACCCTTCACAACAGAAACGGACAAGTAAACATTTTTTGATTCCCCTACCATATTTGAGTAATCTGAATTAATGGCACTCCTCTGCCAAAGTGCCACGTGTGGCACTGTATTAGAAAGTTCTTTATATTGTTCAAAAAAAAGTTTTAGAAAAATCATAATCGCGAGCAAAAGAACTAGCGTCCCAGCCATCACCATCCCAACACTCCCGACAATATACTGAAAATGGTACAGATTCGTGATACATTGCAATAATATTTTTATTACATAAATCACACTTGCGTTTATACAAAGTACGTTCACTTCGCCATGCTAAACGTCTTTGTTTTCTGCATTCCGGGCAAAAAGTCGGTGAAGGGACTTTTATTTTTTCATAGAAATTAAAATCTTCCAGCTCTACGATGAAGTCTTTTTTGCAGTTTTGACAATTTTTGGTTTCTTGATTCATGTTTTTAAAAAAGGTACCATTTTCTGCGATAGCAGAGTTTGCTACCTAGGCGATATTTTGTTTATAGCATTCTTCGCAGGCGATTTTTTGGTAATTCCACTCTGGTAGATAATACGCTTCAATATCCTTTTGGCAATAAAAACATTTATAGGGATACGCTTGAATTACCGTTAGATATTTTAGCTGATTTCTGGTTCGCACATCAAAATGATGTCTTGGAAGCGGAATATTGTTCTCTCTGTAAAAAATCAGTTCATTCTGAGCTATGTTGAAACGCCAGCCTGTTTCCGGGCAGATAAGAGCTTTATTTATAATATCATCCGGAACATCTTTAATGTCATCCGGTAATAGAAAAGTCGGCATTCCGTCAACATTGCTTTCACTAATATCTTCCCAATAACCGCCAAGCTTTAAAATATCCTCTTTTTTTGTGTCTGGAAAATATAAAAAACTGGTAGATAAATTAAATGGTCCAGCACTCATAGAATATGGCAAAAACTTGCCATATTCCCCCCTATGCTTCATATTGGAAATAATTTTTTCTTTTAGGTTTTCATATTCCTCTTTAGAATATTGTTTGTTTAAAATGCAATACTTTTTTTTCTTAAGACCCACACAACCGAAACAATATTCGCATTCTATGCATAAATCCAAATATTCCGAATATCGCGAAGAAGACCAGGCACAATATTTTTCCGCATAACCGTTTAGACAGGCGGCGCAATTCCCCATCAATTCTGAATAAAAACATCCGTCAGCGTCAATGCAAGTTTTGTCTTCTGTGGCCCTAGTTATATTTACACAATCTTCTGACTCACTAAGAGTATTGCAATTGTGACAATCCTTGCAATTTAGTAGATAATTTCCACTAGAATTATACGTTTTTAAATTAAAATTCGGCCTGTGAATTACATCGTTTTGAATAATCTCGTCAAAACGTTTTCTGAAAAACTGAATAGATTCATATGATCCAAGTTTAAATGATTTTAGTTTTTCTTCATATTCTTCTTTG